>Ga0307517_10000556_pt1 | contig 63856 bp, 38 predicted proteins | sample 23_EM_MG_FD_194515 | JGI IMG/M metagenome (GOLD analysis project Ga0307517, IMG submission 194515) | Populus trichocarpa ectomycorrhiza microbial communities from riparian zone in the Pacific Northwest, United States - 23_EM | ecosystem: Host-associated > Plants > Roots > Unclassified | place...
TAAGATTGCCTCTGTGACTGAGTTGTCGGGGTATTCTTTTATAAGCTTTTTCCATCCCTTGTACTTGAGCTGGCCTGCTGGCATTGGGTAAGAATGAGAGGTAAAGAGTGTATAGAAGAGTGTAGTATTGGGGCGTATAGGCAGTCCGCTGACTGGGGATGGTAGTCTGCTGACTGGGGAGGGTAGTCTGCTAACTAGAGAAGATAGTCTGCTGACTGTAGAGGGTGGTCTGCTGACCAGGATGCTTGGAGAACTGAGATAGTATGTGTCTGGTATCACATCTATTGTGACTAGTATGATATATAGTTATTAAGAGAAGTAAGCTTAATATAGTACATTGAGTATGGTGCGAGTGTAAGTAATGAGAAAAATGGTAGAAAGAGAGGAAGAACATCAATGATGTTAAAAATAGTGGAGCAGCTAACGTGTATGGGGGCCAGAGTGGACCGGGTGAGAGCGGGCTGTGTTTCCCTGGGTGCATTGTGGGGCCTTATGGTTGCTTCCACAAGTAATGCAAATGTGATGATGGCGGCAGTATGGGGACCGGCATTCACGGTAGTTCCAATTTCGGCATACCTGAGTGGTAGTTTGGCCAGTTCTGTTGCCGCTAAGAGCAACAGTAGTGGTGGGGTAACCCGTGCTGTATGAGTTGCCCCGGCGATCCGATGGTCCGTAGGACATGGTTGGAGTAGAGCTAGCTTGCGGGAAGGCTGGAACCGGGTGACTTTCTCGAATTGGCAGCTCGTAAGCCCTGCGTGGGAATGAGGCTGGGCGGTTCTGGCTCGTTGGCCATGGGTGTCGTGTGATATGGGGGTGAGCGAAGCACTTTGATGCGATGAGTTCGCTATCAATTTGCCGCCAGTCGTTGGGATAGTATATACTATTCCCTCCTGCGACTCGTTTACGGTGGAATTGAAAGTGGTATGCCTTTACCCCATCCCATGTGTATTTTTCTAAAAGGTCATAGAGGTTCATGGTATAGATGAATAGTGACGTAGCTAGCTCTCCCTGTAGCGCCTGTGGTGCTAGTTTGACTAGGATTCCGCTGTAGGCTGCCCAAGCTTTAAAGAATCCGCTCATCTTGTATTCACATTCCTTGCCGTCCCTCTCCGTTTGTTCGAACTCAACTCAGCCAATGTTGATTGTCGGCTAAGATTCTGCTCGTTCCTTCTCTGTTGCTAATAGCCGGTAGTAGTGTTCGTTACGGGGCGGGGCGGGGCGGGTTTTCACGCGCCAGACCCCGCCCTTACACAGGGCCGGGGGGGTATTTTTCGGGTAATCCCCGCCCCGCCCCTGTCCGGGGCCCACCCGCACTCATTCCCTGGACGGGGCCCCGTTTGTTACCACCTATTTTTAACGGGGACCCGTCTGGGGTATGGGTGGGGCGGGGGCCTGAGCCGGGACAGGGGCAGGGAATGCCGAAAAAGACACCCCGTCCTAGGCCGTTGAGTGGGGCGGGGCGGGGAAAAGGGCCGGGGGCCCGCGTTTTTCGGGGCCCCGTCCGCCCCGTAACGAACTCTAGCCGGTAGATATTTGTCGGTTTGAAGCGATTCTCAATTATCTGAACAAGTGTACTACGCTCCACACCAGGAAAGAGTAACTCGACCGATTCGGGAATGCCAGATGCGTTCTCCCGCATATCTCTTGAGAAAGAATAGGTAGGGTTATACGTACCAAGTGCTCTTGGTTCCTCCCCTGTTGTCTCAGCTTGTTCTGTGTCCTGTGCCGCGCGCAGTTCCGCTAGCTGGTTTTCAAGCTCTGTAATCCTCATGCTGGTCAAGTTTCGCGATTGGACTTGTATAGGGGGATGGGCTGCTGTGCGCCTGTTGATTGGAGTTGGCGGTAGAGCTGGGGGTTGGTGGGTATTAAGTTGAGTGACTACCCGATTAACAATTTCGTGCTCATGTGACTGAAGAAGAGCGCGAATGTCATTGAGTCTTAGGGCTGGTTCTGGGTGAGAATGGGAATGTTGTGTTGTATCTTCCATGCTCAGAGTGACAGAGGTTTCCGATTGCGCTATTGGGGTACTCGTTTGTGGCTCGGGAGTGGGTAGGGGGCTATTATTGTAAGAGGAGTTTCTATAGTCGCTTGCCTCTTCGTCTCCACTTTCGCTACTTGAAGAACCGGTAGTGGTGTTGATAGGGGTAGGATCGCGGCTATGAGTGCTTGAAGCTTGGCGCCGAGTGCGGCTGCGTGTATTTTTCTCGATCCTTCCGACCCCCGGGGTCCCTGGTGTCCTGGTGTGGCTTTGTCTCCCGGGAGTCCTACGCGTGGTGTGGCTTTGACTCCCGGGAGTCCTACTCGTGGTGTGGCTTTGACTCCCGGGAGTGCCAGCCTGAGTGTGGCTTTGACTCCCGGGAGTCCTACTCGTGGTGTGGCATTGTCTCCCGGGAGTGCTTCTGAGGCTGCCTCTCCCGGGAGTGCCCCTGACAGGTGCTCCTGTCCCACGTGTAGAACCCCTTCTCCGGGGCATGGCTGCAAGTTTGAAAGGTAAAAACAAATATGAATAAAAATAAAAATAAAGTAATAGATAATATTCTTGAAAAACAAAGGAGGCGGAAAACAAAGAACGTGAGCTGTAGCGAGCTTGGAGACGAGAATGCGAGTTGTAGCGAGCTTGGAGGTCTCCAACTCCCGGGAGTGCGGTGGCCCTATATGGGCTGGAGCTATGGCCCCCGGGGGAGGACGCGTCGACTTAGACTAACCTGTTTTCTACAACCCCCGAGCAAGACTGTGCGCTTTGCCCCATTGGCAATGCGTTGTTCCAACCCCACATTTAATAAGTCCCCACCCTTCGTGATGTTTGGGGTTCCGTGAGAAATCAAGTAATAGCATTCTGATCTTCGAAGGTTGCCTTAGAGCAAAGAAATACGGCCTAAAATACTAGGACTGCAGAACACATTGATTTTCAAAAATAACATTATTTTATTTAGCTTATAAGCTATCTCAAGAAATACCATGGTATGATACTCCTGAGTGGTACATGCCGAAGAGGCCCTTGGTTGGTTTTGACGGAACGAAGTTTCCTGCTATTCCTACCCTATAGCCTAGACCGAGCCTAGTTCGAGTGTTTGACCGTTACGCCATTTATTGGTTGTCCTCGGACAAGCCGTAGTGAGATAGTCCATTACATAGTGCTTCTGGATGCTTACCGAAAAGAGTTTACTGGCGGGTGCCGGTGGCGGGATTTAACAAAAGCTGATCACCATACTAAAACAAATCTTCATCTCAATCAGCAATTCTGCTGAGGGGCCTCATCTGTCGGCCTTCTCTCTATTATTTTCCTTCAACCGACAGAGAACTTTACAGTTTCTCTTGTATTGCTTAGTGTGCTCATTTTCATTAGATAGCAGTTGACAGTTATCGGAGGCTTCGTGCCCTTTATTAGGAATTATTATGCTCTCCTATGAGAATTGAGTTGGCGATATTCCTTAGGGCACGACAAGTGAAATGTTTCACCTCGGTGACGGTCACATCGGGCGAATGATCATTGAAACCGCTTGGAAGGACCTCAGGGCGATAGTCACAATGTTGAACCCACGGTAAGCTCAAGCGCCCCGGCAGCCCTATAGGCACCCACCGGACTTGAGTCCGTCTTCTAGTTGTCGGTAACTTCCGGACGGTACCTGCAGTCCCTATCAATTACCGACGGTCTCCGCCAATTACCCACATGGCTTACCCGACACTTAAAGGCACTCGGCAGATGGCGCAACCTGAGACACCTGCGGTCTCAACCCTTCGGTCTCCGGAACCTTTTTAGGTACTGCTGCCCGTCCCGCCGGTTCCAGAAGAGGGACTGGCCGAACGCTTGAGTCCAGTAACAACCCAAGATATTAAGGGACCATTTTGACCGGGTGGTCGATCGTTCTAAAGTCTTAGAAGCATTTGAAAATTCGATAGTAGACTTAGACTTGCTTGCCCACGTGCTCCTAAGCTATGAAGAACCCCAACCAGCAGAGCTTCCCGCCATCATCGAGTACGCCCAAAAAGTATAATCCCCGTCGGGACCTCAGGGTCTCTTTCGTGCTTTTATTACCTATGGCTGTGATATAACGTTTTTAGGACGGTGGATAGGAGGGGGGTGACCTAGAGGCTATTTCTTGGGGCGGGAGTGAGCCCTCATGAGTGAGGCTTAATAGTATAGCGAAGACCGGCTGCGCAGCCTAGAGCACAACGTGTCACCTCGTGAGGCCTTGCTGCGGCTTTAATGTCTCAGTCGCATGCGCCAAGAATCCGAGCTCAGTATCAAACATGGGTATAAACTCATTAGCCAGAATAGAACGACAAGGATATTTGGCTGGTTAACCTTGAATAAGTGTTTCATAACTTCTTACCGGACCCTGGACTACAGTAGTACAACCTGCTTGTAGATTAGTACTCGAATGTCGGAACAATCCTTTGGCCCTAGAAATACCTCTAGATAAGAGTCACCTCATTCGCTATTTGGCACAGAAAAATCCTAACTTCCAACAACCGCTCTTTAGGGTTAAGGTCTAGTGAATGGGGTAAAGACGCTTACCACCTAGAAGTTAGTGTCAATCGCTCTCGTTTTTTTTCTTTCTGCCGGAACTCAAATGTAGGCCTCTAGAGGAAAAGATTGTCCATTTTCGGCTCCAGTTCTCCTTGTTGGTGTGCTGGGGGTATCTACGTGGCCTAGAGCTTTCGCCTTGTTTTCGCCTTATTAAAATGGTATTAATGATACTTAGGAGAGGTGATTAGTTGGTGTGACTATTTGCGCGGTGAGGAGCATTGGGTTGCAACTGGCCTTAAAGACTCCAAATATACTGCTACTTATCTACACTCGAATAAAAACTGTCAAAAACTGCACCGTACTTGCTTGTGTCTCTGTGCCAAGATTGGGCACCCGTTTTGGAACAGTCTCTCGGGACCAATGTAGAGGATAGCCTTGGTGCTGCTTTTCTCAAGATGCACGATAGCGGGTAAACCCGGAGATCGGAGTGAATGAGTGGGGTTAGGGCCTGCTGAATAAGGATCTCTATGCCACCCTTAGCCGTTGAGCCTGTTGTCCCCTTCTCGGACTAGACATTATATGTCTATATTCCACACATCTAATGCCCTTGCAAAGCGCGAGGTTGTTCCCATATATGGCCCTCACAGGCCACCGACACTCTTCACCGGACCCTTTCAAACAGCACCAACACTATAATTTTTGTAGGTTTGTGGTGGCTATTCCAAAACCGGTGCCCTATCTTGGCCCCGAGACATGAGTATATTTTTGAACAACGAAACATTTTTCGGGATTATTTCGCAACCTATTTTAACGGAATCCTGAGATTAGGGAAAGGGTCTGGGCCCTTAATGCTGGTGTGGTTTAGCCTGCTCCTCCTGATATCAAGATGGAGGGTTTTTTCTTCATAGGGGGAGGCCTCCTTTTCGGTGCTGCGCTCGTACGCCCGTGTCCGGAATGTTCCTCCGCATTAAAAGTACCGTTGTTATACCACACTATCAGGCGAGAGCTCCAAGGCTCCAGCGCCGGTTACCGGCATATGCGAGTGCTAGTACAGCCGTATTCGCTAAGTTCTTGTACCCTTATGGGTACCAATACCTGGCCTGGTTATGGTAGATGTATCATGATGTACCGTAAAAACTCAAATAGAAGAGAAATGTGCTAGGACGTTGGAATTTCCCTTCTCAGCTACGCGAGGGGAACACACCGCAAACTCAGCCCCCAGTTGAGACATAACAAAAGGAATATACGAGGCGCCTTACTAGGAGAGGCAACTCCAACGTCCTAGCACATTTCTCTTCTATTTGAGTTCTCACGGCAGTGTAACCGAGGCGGTGATCATTGGTATTCTTTTTCCCGCATCATTTAGTTCTCAACCCCGCCCTTCTAGTCGCCGAACGAATACTGGCAGTTTCTGGGTGGGAGTTATGCCTATCAGTGTGGTAGATGAAATTTTAGCCAATGGTTGACCTACGAAATATAGATGATTTAGGTCTTTATACTTGTTGATTTTTTTGCCACATAAGCATACATCTGCTATAGCCAAGCCAGGTATTGGTACCAATGAGGGTATGAGAACTTTGCGAATGCGGCGGTATAGTACGGTAAGGTACGCCCTCAGTTCGAAGGAGTAGAAGAAATCGAATAACTGGTTAGGGAAAAGCAGAGTTATGTGTACTGCTTGAGAGCAAATTAAGTTATAGTGTAGATGAACAAAAAAACACGGAAATCGGAGGCCTCTAACACCGTCACTTAACCTCTGCGCAAGCACAGTAAGTGCAGAAAATTGAATAATTGGGTCGTGTGTTGCCGTAAAATTAATGTACTAACATGAATAGCTAAATTCCCTCCTTTCCCAGCGGGGAAAAGTTTTAGACCTCAATATAGATCACGATTCAGCTCGCTAGCCAATTACCGCGGTAGGGGAAGTCGGGTTAGATTTCCCATTGGTTTCCACCCTTTTTTCTCTTTCCTTCCGCATATGTTATAACTGAAGGCGGATTTTAGCCACCACCTCTTTGGCAGTAGTCTCTACTTGCTTCTAGGCAGTGTGGACTATCGGACATGAAGATGGACTCATTATGGATTACGACCAAAGGACGCCCCATGCATATCGGAGGTATGAGCAGGCCCCCGCCATGTATCCAAGCCCCTTGTTTCCTATAGCTCTTATCAGGAACATGCACCTCTCCACCTCCCACAATACAGTACCGGTACCCGGAATCAGGGATCCGCAAAATAGATGGTGGAGCATCCTTGCATGTCCGAGCACCCATTCAAAATGTGCCCATTCGCTTCTGGGCACTAGTGGCTCGGGGCAAGTGCGCGCCGCCGAATTGAATCCGGACACCCTAATACAACAGTGACCGTTAGGCCAATAAATTGACGTCTCCAAAGCGCTAAGCCCGGCTAGGCCTGGCTATGTAATTCTATATATCGTAGGAAACAGCTTGAGCGTGCGGGGCCAATCAAGCACTTTCAAAGACTTGGGGAGCTGTTCCTCAGGCTGTGAACCATCACAAGTGCCAAACGACTGATGAGAAGCTTGCACAGGTGATACCTTATAACGGAAATAGTGGTTTCAAGAGCGGGATACTATGTTATTGTGTTATATGGGCATGGGATAGTTTACCAGGTCATCTACCGAAACTACTTGTGTAAAACGTTTTTTTTGTCTACCATGCCCAGTTATTAATTGGGTTACTCTGTGTGGGCTCACTACTGGCATGGAGATCACTACTACATAAGGGTGTCCCAGTGGATACCCGGGTCCTTCGGTATTTGAGACCCTGCGTTATCGTATGAGAACCTCTCAATATTCCTCTGCCCAAACAAATCCTTCCCGAGCCTTACCGCAATTAGAAGAAAAGATCGACCAACTCCGGAGGGATGACTGCTCCTCATCTTGATAAGAAATCTCTTGCGAGTTATGAATTGAGCGGTGAACCTGTTTCATTGGCCTGATCCCTTGGTAAATAGTAATGCTTGCCATGAGTTGATATGTGAGGAAAACCCAAGTACCGGTACCTCTGTTTTCAAAGCGCTGACAGGGTGCTTTTGAATCAGCCGGGACCTTCTAGATATAGCGCACAGGCATATTTCAAAGTGTCAGAGTTTTCTACTCACCCCGGGTGCGCACTGAAGGCAAATATGCTTGCGCTATGCATGGTCTATGCAAACCGTTACTGACACTCACAGCACAGCTCTGAGAGGGCTAGGGCTAACTGTCATAGCTCTATTCCTTGTGTCTAATATCCTAATTGGGACCCATTATCTACTATCTACTCCTACCAGCTCTCTGCCACTTCCAGTGTTATCATTTGTACGATTGGCACCTTTTGTCCTGTAGAGCTGGAGCGGTCACCTCCCACCCCCCCGCCATAGGGCCGAGACTCGTCTTTGCCTCGCCCAATGGAGTGCCCGATTTTTCCCCTCAACCAGAGAATTTAGGTACTATTTTTTTGTCGCCTCTTGCCTAACCCGAAATAGGTTAGGTCTGGGGTACCACTACCCTCAATGGGATTTCCCTGATCTCCCCACATTTTTCAATTGTGTTAAGAGTGAGGATATTTGAGCCTTCGAATATGAGTACGTGTAGTGCTTTGCTCAACTTCCCTACATGTTGGGCGTATGAACTTTTGTTGGAGGAAATTACGAGTGACAAATAATGTCTGTGAGAGGTTATGTGACTAAAGGAGACGGAACATGACATTGTATATCATTATAACTCTTCTTCCGCTCAACCGAACGCCCCCTCACTGCTCCCCCCCCAACTCCAATTTGCTAGTAAGAGTATTCACAAATAGGGCCACCTCCTCTCTCTCCAGGTCAAGTCAACACTTCTCCCCTCCCTCCCCGCTTGGGTATAAATGGTGGCCCAAGGCTTGTGGTCTAGTGATAATCCTTCCATAAATTACCCCCACTGACTCCCACTACAGCCAACATACTGACTTCAATTCCAACTCCACCTCCACCCTCTCGCAAAGCCCACAAGCCCTTCTGGCCACAGGCAAACTAGACTCTCGACCCTGCAATTATGTCTCATAGTTCCTATGGGGGCAGGTCTAGAAGTTGCATGCCCACAATCACCGGTACCTCCTCCTCCTCTGAGAATGGAAATACTGCCCACCAAAGCTCTGACCCCTCCTCCATCACCTCACAAGCTTCCCCGGCCCCCCCCAATGTCAACCCTCGGCCAGCTCTACTTGCATGTCCTGTCTCGGGCTGTTCCTCGGTTTTCGGAGGGAAAATGCCCCACGGGTACCTTTGGAGGCATCTCGGAGCCCCCGGAGTTGACGGGCTCTCCAGTGATAAGAAGGCTGCTTGGAAAAATCTTCACAAGACCGAGCGTGACCGGCTCCGGCCTACACGCAGTATAACTCTCCCTTCATAAACTCGCCCCCGGCCTACTAACGAATCTCATATAGTCACCCGGGGACAGCGCAAGCGTGAGGCGAGAAAAGCGAAAGCACAGAAGAGGTTGAGGACAGCTGAGTTTGAGCAGCGTGCTAGAGACATGGGGATTACGGACAAGCCGATGATTACCCAGAAGGTGGCGATTTGGGAGGGTATGTTAGCCGACGAACAGAACGGTTATAATATCGGAGTTAGTATTCTTCAGCTCCATTCCGAGAGCGGTTGTGGGAACGTCACTAATCAAAGGGCAAAACAAAGTACGATGCTTGGGTTCTCTTGGATTTCTCCACCGGCCCGTGAGGCCCTCTCAAAATTCCGTAAGTACTCACAGGCTCCGTGTCATGCACTCTACCAACACATCCGACTCAGTATCTCCTCGTTTCTTTATGACCAAGGGACACTATACTTAAATTAATTACCAACTCGGAAGTTCGATGCATACGCCTTGGCTGTCGTGTGGTTGGCCGGGATCCAAAACTTTATACTTCCTTTTCCAAAATCGTTACCTAATTTAAATTTATAATGTTTTGGTGTCTTCGTCTTCTAGGTCAGGTCTATTTTACTTCCTATTAGGGAGCCAGTGGGGTGATGATGGGAGGACTCCCCCCGACCATTGCCTTAGCTGCAATACCTGTAAGTCAACACAACTTGAGATTTCCAGCTTTCTGTTAGAAATCAGTTAGTTCTGCTCGGCATGCTATAGTTTCTTTTGTTATATGTAAGTGCGGAATTACGGGAAACATGTTTCTGTTGATGGATGGGAAGGCGCATAGACTGTTAAAGGAACGCATGACGGCAACAGGAGATGAAGGAAGAACAGGGGTTGGGCATTGGATCAACGGCGCAGGAGAGCAGAAGTCTTTGTGATGCGTTTCATTTGTTCAGAGATTACACAGAATGTTTGTTCCTTTTTTTTTGGAACACGGAGGAAGGAAAGCGGAGATGTCTGGTGATCGATAGAAGGATCAGAGCTTGGTTCCGTTTTTGATATATACTTCTGTTCTTACCACTAGACCAGCAAGCAAGAAAGAAGAGAAGACTGCGCGCTATCCATCCCAGCTGTTCTTCGGTGACGTATATTTGACCATTTTGAATACTTTCAACTCTGTGGTGAAGTAGGGAGCAACTGACCTAAGCAGCGCCGTGCCAAGTGTGGCTTCGATATACAATTTTTCAAAGCGGAATGAATTCTTTAAACTGGTAGCCGATGAGAGAGGAACAGAAACCTGAACACAGAAAAACCTGACAACTGAACGCAACCTAAGGGATCCTTCCCTCCCTGCCCACACATGGTCTAGTTCTACAGCGGGGGGCACTGGCGGGAATCTTGCTGCCTTGTCGCTGGAGATCGATGCCACCGAAATATCTCAACATGACAATGGGGACGCTCGAAGGGAGGTAGGTGTGGAGGGCGGGCGACACAGAATGCGGGCTGTAGGCTGTAGCGAGCATGGAGATCTAATTGTATGGGGAGCTGGATGATGGCATATATTGAGGGAGCTCTCGGACCTGCTGGTAGGGATCTATGACCTCCGGCGAAGTGAGCCGCTAGCTATATCTTTTCCCCACCACTCCCGAGACAACCCTTGTAGCTCGAGTAGTACTCCGTGAGCTTTGTCTAATTGGCAACCGGTTCTTCCAACCCGGCATTTAATGCACTTCCATTCTCTAACTCCCATTCAATAACCCAGGCCTTTTTGAGTTCAAAGTAGTCGTGAAGAATCAAGTACGGTATCGGTAAGGAACCAAGCCTCCGCTCCGCCTATGAACTATTGAGGTGAGGGAGATCCAGAGAAATAGTTCTGTATCATATGAATAACTTGTTTTGCCACCACGGTAGCCCTCACACAAACCAAATTTTCCATCCCCACAGATGCCTGGCACCGAACAGGGGTTAACCCAAGTAAAAACAATCGGTAAGTGTCTAGGTGAACATCCCACCTCGCAGTCCGGTCTCTCGGTCCTCTCCCCGGCAACAATTTCACAATCCTATGGTTCCCGGGCTAGAACCTTATTCCAATATGAGTCCATGAGAGAGAGATAACATGTTGCAATACTCCCGCATGCGGGGTCCTGCATTAACCTACCACAGAAATTAGGATGCTATGAACCCTGTGTTATGTCGTTTGGATTTATTTTCTCTGTGAGATTCGGCAATCTTCGGTTCTTCCCCCTCATAGGAAAGGGGAAATCAAAAGTTTGGGCTATGATCAGTTGAGAGTATCTTGGGATCCTTATTCTTTCCGTACAGCCTACGGTGTCCTATATATACACAAAAAACTAACTACAGGAAACCCCTTTCATCATCTTCGTCCAATTCCCCTTCGTTCCATCACCTTCTCTTTCTTTCCTAACCACACCCTCAAACTTCCAACCCAATTCGTCCCATATTCCCTTGCCTTTGTTTCTTCTGCTTACAGAGTTTTCCTAACCATTCCGTTCCCGAACATTCCTGATACCTTCGCCTGTTTCGCTACCGTTCTAGTGTGACACTGCTCGTTCCATCTCCCTGCTAACCTTAGTTCCAGACCTTCAGCACCCTTGGCGCGACTTCCTGCACCTTCCTAAAACACCCACGCTGCACATAACCTTTCGCCCAAACAAACCATCGCTTCAACTCCCATATTCCTTAACCCTTTCGAAAACAACACTCTCCTGATCCAAACATCCTGTGTTGTAGTAGATGTTGTAGATATGAAATCTTCGGGAAAGATTTAACAGGAAAGGGGGTACTCCTTCTCCACTTTTTCGGCCCACTTGCTAGAGAAGGGAATTTCTAACTAATTAGCCCACGGTACAATGGCTCAAATTTCTATAGTGCGTTATTGTCCCCAACTTGAAGGCCTCGAAGCAGCGGTGAAAAAAAAAACTTCGTCCTGCCAGTCAATCCCCCCCAGCCGTCACAATCAGCCCTCCCCACTCTGGTTATGTCGTTAAGTAGTTGGTTACCATCTCTCTACCCGGTATTATACAGAACAAACAAGTGAGGTCTGATTACCGCTATCTCGTTAGTAAGAGTTTTCCTCATAATCTGCCCTGGATTAGCTCTTCATTGCTGAAATTAGATCTATTTTGTATTGTATTGGGTGTTTTACTTCAACCCCCATAGCGTGCAGTAGAAGGACCGGAGGACAGGGAGGGCTCACAGAGGGCGGGCTAGGTAGCTAGACATGTTGAGATGTGCAATCGTGCCCGTAGCTCTCTCTAGGCTTGCATGTATTCTTCATTGTCTCTTCTATTTTCCCGCTCATAAGTGCTCACCCCTTCCTCATTAGACGAACGCTATCACCCCAATTAGAGCCCTTCTTCCGCACCAATCCAGTAGGGACTTCGCACTGAACGTGCATTCCGAGTTTCTTACTGCAGGGGCGCTTTGTGATGTGTAGGTTTTGAATCTTCTGCCATGTGAGACTCTGACAGGGGGGATATTGCCGCAATCTTAGCAAAAAATTTATGGAATATGATACCAGTCAATCGCGGACACCTACGGAGTACCGTGAACATTTCTTATGCCGGCCAAAGGCAATTCTTTGCCCTTTTCCAAGAGAACTTCGCTCAACTCCTAAGAAGAAACCCGACCATAAAAAATAGAGAAACATAAAAATATTGTATGAATATAAACTAGAACTGTAAATATTTACTGGTAATTTTTTTTAGTCCTGAGAGAAATATTAGGGGGAGGAAAGCGTGGTTTGTGCAAAAGTCAATTTCTTTTGTGGTTTTAGGTGGGGTCACGGTGAATTTCCTAAAATTTTAACGGAGATTTGCCAATGAACCTCAAGAAATATGGGCTAAGTTATGTGAATAATCGCATTTTATTTTATTTTAAAAAAAGAATTTTTAATTTTACCGTATTTTCGATCAATTTTTCAATTTATTTAAGCCAGTAATTTAAGAGTTCTGGTTGGTGTTCTTCGTTTCTACAGTGCGGTGAGATAAAGGTTGGAGCCTTGGTGGTACGGATATCCTACAGGGAAAGCCTAAGAGTTTTTGGTAATAAAGAGGTTGTCCTTGTGGGGTACAGCACAGAACCCGTAATTGCCCGAGGTTTATAAAAACGACTGCTATTGCATTTGGGCAAAAAATTTCCCGGAGCTTCAAGATTTTGTAAATATGCAATAGCAGTCGTTTTTATAAACGTCGGGCAATTACGGGTACTGTACTGTACATGGGCTCACGGTGGCGTAATTATTAGCCCTGTCGACACCGCTGTAGCGTGCCCTGCCATGGCGCCTTTTACAACACCATGCAATACCTCTGTAGGCCGCTAAATATTCACGTTACACCACCCAGGTATCATAAGTTAAGTTCCTCCTTGCAGCACTCGTGCTTCTCAGCCAGGATTTGCCTTCCTCATTTGTCCCAATAAGGTTTGCAAGGATTTCTCTGTCGATGAGATCATGTTAAGAAAACGACGGGATCTTAAAATTATCTTTCCTTAATAGAAAATGGATTAATGCCATTTGGAGGGTAGCTTTCTTTAACAGGGGACAAACCTCCCTGCGTTTCTGACTGAGACATATTCCACCAATTTCTTGGGGGCACTGATGGACTCAGGGATGGTGTGCAGGATGCATGACTAGTGTGCATGCTAGTATCCGGAAGATCAAGATTGCGTAGGCAAGTTCAAAGTCGATACCGTATTTTTTTGAAAATAACTAACGGGCGAGGCTCAGTGTGTAGGAGAACTACGAGATTTGAGTGGTCGATTTTAACGACTTTAATGCAACAATGTTACACTATTTTACCCTAGAGTACATTGATTGGGTTTTCTGGGGCACAGCGCTACTCATATCTCATAGTTCTCATGCACGCCGGGCCCAGCCCTGTTCCTCATCCCCGAAAGAAATACTGTATCGTGGGTGGCAGTTAGCGTGTACCATCCTGGAATCCGCTGTGGTAGATAGTTAGACCCGCAGTAGTTATGCACTACTCAAAAGCCCTTGCAAACCTTGCTACAAATGGGGAAGGCAAATCTTGGCTAAGAAGCACGACTGAGGGCGCATGTGATTGGCTTTCGGGTAATCATTGCTACCGCACCATCAGCCCACGATAGGTTCCTTTACGCCAAGAGAGTAGGAGGGCGAAAAACGGTTTATGAGAAACAACATGGTCAAAGGGCTTAGGCAGTGTTAGGGAAGAGCTGATCCTTCTTAAGAGTGTTTGTCTTTGAATCCCGAGATTCGTGATCTGACGGAGATAGCGAACCGGAATGCTCTGCAAGGCACTATATTACTGTCCAGTACCAGGTTTTGCGGTTAAATTGCCCCCCCGGAGAAAAACAGGAATTGCTGGCTCTGTCAGCAGAAATCCACTTAAAAGTTACTTTCACAACGTGGCAGCGAGCTTGGGGCTGGGGTTACTTGTGATGCAAGCATCAGTATTATCTCTTGGACTGATATCCTTATTTGGAAACCGTCTCCGAAGCCTACCCACTCTCCACCCCGAAGGATGATACCGGAATGATAGGTCCTCTTCACCCTAAGGCCTGGAGCTGTCACCCCGCCAGCCCCTGCCATAAGTATAGAGATCCCCTCCGCCCCGCGACGTGGGAATTATCGCTTTCCAGAGTCAATCGGGGGGTTGGGAACAGATTCCTCGTTGCTCTCGTGTTCCGCTCGAAATATCTTTGTTAGTAGGGTACTTCTACTGGGGGTAATATTACCGTACGCCTTTTTATACCCCTTGATCTCTTTAAGAACGAGGTATACCGAAGCCTTGAACAGGAGCAGGCACGGGGCTCTGCCCAATTGCTTTCTCATCTGTGGGTTATGCGAGTTGTCCCCGCATCCATTCTGAACAAAGCGATATCTCATTACCGGAAGAGGCCCTTTCAACTAATTGGAAATAGACCAGCTACAAATACGACTCATCTTGGACCTACCCCTTTAACCCTGAGTTCTTAGGAACCACCACCTCTCTCTCTCAGGGTCAGTTGACACTTACTTCTCTACCCCTCCTTTGCAACATTCTAACTGACTGTTGAGAGTTGTAGTTTAGTAAAAATCCTCCCACATAATTTCCATTGCTATCTTCCAATGTAGCCAACATACTGACCCCCATTCTAGCTCCACCTTTACTTTCGCACAAAGCCTACAAGCACTTCTTGTCACAAGCAACTAGGCTCCCCACCCTTGGTTCATGTCCCGCAGTCCCGGTGAAAGGGTGTCTAGAACTTTCCGTACCCACAGACACCAACGCCTTTGCCCTCTCAGACAATGAACTACATCAGAAAACGCTAATTCGTCCTCCATCCTCTTACAAGCATTTCTAGACTCCACCAATGTCAATCCTAAGCCAGCTCCACTCGCATGTCTCCCTCAGGCCGTTCCTCAGTTCTCAGGGGGCCAAAGCCCCATGCATACCCCTAGAGCCACCTCAAGTGCCCCTTAGTTGACGGTCGCGCCGCTGATCGGAAAGCTAATTGGGAAAGTCTTCACAAGATCGAGTTCGACCAGCTCCTACCCACACGCTTTACAGCCCTCCTTTCTACAAACCCTCCTCCGGGTTCAAATAAATCCAGGATGGTCATGCCGGAAAAGCGCAATGGTGGAGCAAGAATGGTGAAAGGAAAGAAGAGGCTGCGGACTGCTTCAGCCCAGCTGTGCAAAAAAAGCATGGCAATCATGCGAGAAGCATTGGCTGCCTACAAGATGAAGGTTTGGGATGTGGGTTCCCAAACAGAACGGTGATGATATCCAATTTAATATTCCCTATTCTGCCCCATTTGGGAGGCTGTGGTGAGAATAGAGCTAATTGAAGGGGAAAATAAAGTATGACACTTGAGTTCTCTGGGATTTCTTTACCAGCCCGTAGGGGTTTCCCTAAACACTGTAAGTACTCCCTGGTTCTATGTCACGAATTCCGCTAATCAATAACGGGCAGTATCTCTCCGCCACCTCATGACCAAAGAACATTATACGGAAATGAAATACCCATTCGCTAGTGTGATGAATTTATTTTGGTCCTCGTATAGTTAACCGATGGTTATAATTTTAAACTTCCTATTCCAATCTGGGATCAGTAGCTCATTTAAATTTATACTATTTTACTCCTCCCCGAGTCGTTTTAGTTAGATCTACCTTAGCCCCTCCCGCCATTTTTTACGCAACGGAGTCCCGTGGGTGGCCGGGATCTGGCGGGTGGTGACTGCAAGGCTGTCCCCGACAGTTACATATGCTAAAATAGCGGGAAGTCGGTATATCCAGGATTTTTCCGCTCTCAACTGTCCCAAAGTAGAAGGCAGCTCGTAGAAGCAGTACTGGATCCCCCGACATTTAAGGGGCCCATATTTTATAACCACTTGTTGGAAATTGTGTTCACGGTCATGCTCTGATATTCTCTGCTCCTGCGGTTACGAGTGACACCATGTGACCGCTTGTGTCACCCCTAGTTCCAACTCCCACTTCCACACCCCTCCTTTTCTCCTTTCTTTCTCTCTCTTGCTTTCTCTCAGTATCTTCTTCTCAAGTTCTATAAGCAGTAAAAGTTGTTCGCTTGCATTGGAGACCCCTCCGCCCTTGAAACTTATGAGACGGCTCGCTTCCACTCGTTCCCTCCCAGCGCTTCTCAACACTAGTGATGGGCACGATCATGCTCGAGCAGAAAATTTAGCCCATGCTCGAGCATAAACCGTGCTCGAGTACACCAAAAATTTATGATCGAGCATGATCGTGCCCATCACTACTCAACACCACCATTCGACTGCCTAGCTTTGGGATGTCTTCAGTCTCATCTTTCTCAGTGCCTCTTTTCCTCCGCACGATTTCGATTCTAGCTAAGTCATATCTTCCTATTGCCATTCGCCCCTGGAATTTGCCAATATCGCTGGCTTTCACTATTTTAGGTACATAACCCTTCGATCTTGCAGGACATCCAAGACGGTATCAGTGAACCTCCATATGTCCCAGCCTGTCTATAGGATCGCAGCCCATTCCTCTGTATTCCAAAACTACAGACGTTTCCCAGAGCAACTTCGATCATAATGATCATACGGATCATATGTTACTACCACACAGTCCGGCGGCTGGAAACAATTTACTTCCTTAAACGCAATTGGATCCATAGCTTCTTCATAAAATTTGAGTTTTTTTGTGGCCCGGGCTCCGTTTGTGCTGGGTTGGGTTGGGTGGACTGAACATCCCTTGGCCCGGGTTTTGGCTGGGCTTAAGAATTTACGGCCCTGGTCGGACTATTGGAAATTGGGGAACCAGCACCCAGGGTTCCGAATGGTCGGCGGAAGACTGGACTGGACTAGCTAGTCAGGTCGAAAGTCAAGTCTAGTCCAATGGTGGAAATTAGACCGACTGGACAGTCAGGATAATGGAAACCGACTTGACCAGGACTGGTCTGACCAGGCCTGCCAAGCAATAGGATATGCTATTTTTATCACAATATATTACGTTCAAATAAAGCTTTTCTTAATCAAACTTATTGTTTCCGTGAATTATATGGTGGAGATAGTGCCTCGATTAGATTAGGGGTGGCGAAAATAGGTTCGCGAGTATCCAACTATTTTTGGTTCACTAAGTGAGTGATATTACATGACCACATGCCACAATACCGGTATTGGATGCGACTTATCCATCAGGCAATTGTATTTCCACCGCATATTATCCTCTCCAGGATGTTCTATCAACCTTTATTGAGGGGCTGTTGATTTATAACATGACAGGCGACTTTAAGATCCTCGTATACCTATACTCAGTGTTCGCAGCCGTCCGGGGCCCCCGTGGGGCCCGGCGTGGGGACTGCCAAGAGCCCGGGACGAGACTGGACGGCAGGGCGTGGTCCGTCCTCGTCTTTCATTCCTACTTGTCGGGCAACTTTAGAAAATGACCGGACGGGACGACAAAATGCCGTCCGTTCTCGTCCTTGAACTTCGAGGACGGCCGTCATTACGAAGGACGACGAGCCCCATGATGTGAGACATCTTCTGGTATGGGACGGTAAGTGCCTACATAGGACCGCCGGGGATGATGGGGGACGGCGGGGGACGGCGGAAAACAGCGGAAAACATCGGAAAACAGCGGAAGACGGCAGGGGACGGCGGGGGACGGCGGGGGAAGACAGAGGACGACGGGGACGGTGGGGGACGGTGGGGGACGACACAATGTCATCCGTCCTGGTCCTTGGCTCTTACTTGTCGGGCAAATTCAGAAAATGACTGGACGGGACGACACAATGTCGTCCGTCCTGGTCCTTTGTTCTAACTAGTCGGGCAAGTTTTGGAAAAGACGGGACGGGACGACGAAATGTCGTCCGTCCTCGTCCTGGTCCAGGACGGACGGACTGCCCCGTTGCGAACACTGCCTATACTTCTATTCTTACCGAGTGTTAGGCTGGGTGCCATTCAGACTCTCATTCGATCTTTTATAAAGACTGGTCTGGGACCAATCCAAACCGGACCGGACCACCTAAGTTAGTCGGGTCCAGTCATCGCCATCACGAGGACTGGCCAGCCTGGTCCTGCCTCCAAGACTTGACCAGTCGGACTATGCGGAACCCTGCCAGCACCTTTAGGCCCCTTATTAGCGGGTTGATGGACTATCCAGCGAGAACTTGTTGAATGTAGATCGTTCTAGACTGCTTACCATTTGCATTTATTCCCATGCGCGCTGGATTGGGAAACCTTATTGCTCAGACCTGCTGCACACTAAGTCATCTAAAGATGTCTCACGACTATTAGCTTCATACCGATCTCCGACGTCAACCCTGCATTTCGAGTGCGACAGCATCAAGCATCCATTCATCGCCAATGAAACACAAACTATCATCAATAGCCGAACAACCATGGCATCCGCAGTTATGCACCCAGTATTCAGCAAGCCGGCTAACCACAACCTCGGTGCTTGGGTTTTCACCTCGGATGGGATTCGGCCGAGAAGTAGGAAAGGGCCACTATGCGGAAGAAACTGATCAAAGATATGGCACGCGCAGGAAGTGTGCCGTGGAGGAAAGGTCTCATCTCAAGGAGGATATAAGAAAGCCTTTTCTTCCTTTGTTCGTTTGTTATCAGTCAGTCATCGCATTCATTATTTATTCACTTGGTCTTTCTACGTTTTGTCGAAGTCATTCGTTACCACACACGATTCCATTATATCTTCTTGTTTCTTTGATAACTTTTCTCTATCCAAATTGTTAGTACAAATAAAAGTTCCGCATCACCAGATCACTGGAATCTCTATTCGCTGCGTATAACCTTATAGTGTTGAATAGAACTTAGCCCTACTCTAACTTTTCCTAAATCCTCACAATAATTATCGTTCCGCGGGCCCCTCTATCCAGCACTAGGCTGCAATCAACTGCAACCCTTCCCTACGTTGCGAGCACCCCGCAAAGCGAGCAGGAGAGTCGTGCTTAAGTGATTTGGGTTAGAAGAATTTGTTGAGTACCTACCGGTAGTTACAATCTTCTCAGTCAACCATAGTTTGTATTCTTTCTTAGAATTGCTCACTCTCAAGGGACATGCGATCCTCATAACATTGCAGTCTCGGTCAAATATAGCTTTAAAGACATGCTGTGATTCTGATTAAAGCCAAGAGGGTTTGAATATTTTTTACCACATCAAAGGTCCCAAGCACACGTTCCATCATCCACCCATCTTTTCCCATTCTTTACTTTCTTTAATATAAACTTATGGTGGATTCGGAGAAGCTATTGCCAATTGGGCAAAGTAGACGCGTTCGAGTCCCAGGGGGGAAGAGATGTCTCGGGGGTGGAAGGAAAACGGTATAGCTACCATGGCGCGAAGCGAGGGGTCATAGCTCCATGAGAGCTGCCCGGCCAACAGCCTATACCATATAATGCCACGAATCCCACAACACAAGCTTTCTTCCTCATACAAGCTTCCACAAAACACAAGATCCTCAAACCTCCTTACAGATCGTGTTCTTTATTGCCCGCCCTCCACCCCGCTCTCGGCAGCCGGCGCCCTAATTGTGTGCAGGGATCTATCGGTGTCAACACTCCCAAGCCACAAGAGCAGCGACAATCACACCAACGCCTCCCGCAGTGGAATATCAGCAACCCAGGGGCAGAAACTTGCAGTTCAACATTTCCTTATTCATCTTGTGATACAGAGTCTCATTTGTCTTCCCTTGTGTTCATCTCTCTTAGTTTACATGCATGTATTTCACTTTGGAAAATTGGTATTCTCCAATAGACAGGAAGTTTTATTCATCTCTAGTTTACATCTCCAAACACTAATAGGGTATCGGGTATGCCCCCTGTTAGCTTTGCCGGGCGCTCGTGACGCAGAGGAGGATTTCACAATTGCTTGAGCTCGAAATACATCTAGCTAAGAGAGGTAGTGGCGTACACCGGTGCTATGGACACACCGCCCCATATTGGGGGGCCGATGTAATGTTGAATTCCAATCCAACCGGGAGATTAACGGATTTTAGAACACTACCCCCTTTCTACATCCCTCCATTAGAACAGCAGGGGTTTCTCTTACTAGCTCTATTTGTTTTTTTCTCTTTGCTTTCTTACATACAAAGTGCTTCCCATAAACCATGATATTTCACAAGCTAAACCAACTCAAATCATACATATTTATAACTATTTATCACAATTAGAAGCAGGAGCTCCAATGAATATATAATATTCAGAGTCAGGCCGGGGGGGCACACCACCCAAGGTCAAGCACGGAAAAGCTAGCAAGTACTGGGGTGCCAAAGAGAGATCTATTCTTTATATCTACGGTCCCTAGGCAAAAGTGTTTGTGAAAATATGAGACATCCGGCTAAGCGATTTCACGAACGCTTTTGCCTAGGGACTTCATCTCTCGTGTCTACATTCACGACGCTACCGGATGTTCAATTTAGGTCTGAAAACATATTGTCCGAGTGATATTTCATGAGATACCCACTCCTTCGAACGTCTTAATATGTTATGAGGGAGCCAACGTAGATATATTGACTATAGAGGAAAGATCAAAGAAAGTGAAGGCGTGAACGAAAAGACTGATGATCGAGTAAGACAATAGGGAAAAAGATCCTACTTTTATCCTTTTAAACACTTTCTGGTTATGCACAGCGGATCCGGGTTTTCAATTGCCTGAAACGACGAAGCTTTAATTGTGACGAATAATAGCAAGAGAAGATAGTTATGAAGGAACTAGAAAGAAAGATGAAATATGAAATCGTATACGAAAACGAATGACTCTGATGAGGAACAGATGACCGGATGAACAGAACGTAAAAATGCGATGAGGAACTAACAACTAACAAAAGGGAAGAAGATGATCTCTTATATCCTTCTCGTAAAAAAACCTTTCCTATATGGCATGCTTCCTGCACATGCCATATCCTTCTCCGGCTTTCTCCCACGGAGTCATCCTTTCTGCCTATTCAATGGAGTCGTATCCTCCGTGAAAACATATTCACCGAGGATGTAGTTAACCGGCCAGCCGAGGATCGAGTGTATAACCGCGGATGCCGTTGAGATTCCGCTATCGCAAGTGTTTGCGTTTCGGTGTTGGTTGATGTGTGTTTGATTATGTCGCACTACGTAAGTAGGGTCGTGGTTGGTGTTTTGATATGAAGCTAATGGTTGTTAAACAGTCTTCAAACGATTGCGTGTAACAGGTTGTTGTGTTCCATCCCAAGGCGCATGGGAATATATGCATGTGGTGAGCAGCAAATTTCCAACATATCCTATGCGAACTATGAGAGAAGAAAACGACATGAACACTTTTCCTCCACACGACACATGCTCCTTTAGTCTGTAACAAGAGTCCGTCTAAGGTTGTTGGTGAAACAAGACGAAACAAGAACTAATGTGGGACAGTAGGGAAACAATGGACGAATCAACGGCTCCGATCATAGGTTTCAACAGGACGAACTCAACATCCCACAACTGGGCTACAAATCACCTGTCCCTTGCAACGGAGCTACAATCCAAGACAAAACAAGCAATGATGAAGGTATATTAATTTCCAGGTAGGATATAACTTCGTTAAATTGAGCTCACTGGACCTCATCAACTAGTATTAGCAATTATTCTAACATCATTTATCAAGGCAATCACGGTCCAGCAGAGCAATTGCCTCTCAGCAATCCAATTGTGGATCAAATGAGTTTTTGCGTTAACCCAAATCAGTGTTCCCGACGGGCCAGGCCGATGGTAGGCCGGCCTATAGGCGGTAGGCCGGGCCAAGGCAGGCCACTCCTGAAAGGTAGCCTAGGCCGATATAGGCCGAATTCGATCGGCCTACGAAGCCTATCAGGCCTGATAGGCGCCTATTGGCGCGGGGATTAGCGTTGAGGACGGATGGCTGTAAGGGTATTCCAACCCCCTCCCCCTTTCAAGTTTATCGCCTTTGATTTTCTCCATGTTATCATACCTTCGGCTATTGCTTCTTAATTAATCACACAACGCGTGATACTTAACCAGCTTAAAAGTTTACCCTCAGGGCCACCCGCCCTACCCTATCCCACCATCATCCCCCCCTACCTTGGCTCTTCAGCGGGAACTACTTTAGATCCCCAAGCGAATAAAGCGAAACTGTTGTATTTTCAATGTTATTTTGTAAACTATTTATGATAGGTCAACCCCCCCCCGTCTTGATACCTTCAAAATAGTCACCATCCTACTCTACACAATTGATCCACCAAAACAGCAGCTCTTTTTCTACAATTCAATAAATTAATTCACTATCTCTAGTGTCTTTTAATGTTTTTTTTTCGCTAATAAAGCAAAATTGTTCCTTTATTTTTAATCATGTTGGGTAATTGGGAAACATTTACCGTCAATTTTGCTGTTGACACAGAGTAGCCGCTCGCTATGAGTGGACCGGCTGAAGCCAAATAGGCCGGCCCAGGCCATATAGGCCAGGCCGGCCTATTGGGCAGCCGGGAAAAAGCCTATATGGCCTATAGGCGGGCCCGGCCCGGCCAGGCCTATGCTTATTCAGGCCTGCAGGCTAGGGCCAGGCTAGATCCGAGAGAATTTCAATAGGCCGGGCCCGGCTTTACTGAAGCCTGGCCGGCCTGGCCCGTTGGGAACACTCCCCCAAATGACGTAGAAAAAGTTTCAAATTACTGTGTTCGAGGCTCAGGGCATCATAAACAGGATATTAACTGAAAGGCTGATATTACATATCATACCATAGGTGGTATGATTGGTTTAATATTCTCAAAACATATAGGCTGTAGGTTTCAAAATGTAATTCGCACACTGTTGTATACAAACTTGGCATAAAAACAGAGTTACTAATCCAAATTGTGCCCTATCTTGGCAGTCGAATTGTGGCTGTGTGTAACACAATTTGCTCTTTCCCACCAAAAATGCCCCAGTTCAAACAATTATCCCCTTGTTCATAGCGAAATTCTTGGCATTCCGGTAACTACCCCACGACCACAATTAATTTAATTAAAAATCAAAGAAAAGGCATAAAGGTGTGAAATAAGAAATTAGATTAGCTAAGTACAGTGGAAATCAAGAAAACAATTTCGTTCACGGAGCCGACATAAAGGTACATCACAATGGTTACATTTCCACCAAGGCTTGGGTAAATCACCTCTCCTACTATGTGCAGCCAGCCCAGTCTTTTTCCGCTAGCGACAGAGGTAGCAATCCTTACAGGTCTTAAGAGGGATAGGTAGGTGTGTTGCAAGCTCTCAGCGCTTTGCTGGAAGCTCGGTGTTGACATGTTGGCGAGGTTGCAGGTTGGGCTGATTCTCATTTGGGGAGCCGCCGGGACTTGAATTCTCCGCCTCACCAATCATGCCCCTTGCACCACTGGAAATGTACTCCCAAGCTCTCCGAAGACGATGAGAAACAGTCTCCCTATTACTAGAAGAATAATGTGATGGGAAAGTGGTGCTTTTACTTTAGCCGGGGGGGACGAGTGATCTTTCGTGATGTGTGGAGGGTGTCTTTACCGAAGCATTTCTCCCACCACTTCGCTGATGATGGGAAGCAGAGTCTTCAGGGAAGATTTCAAGGTAGGAGATATTAGTAGAGCAGGGTCACGGTCGAAGTTGCCGGGCTGCCATTGTGGGCTGAGATTCACAGACTTTTCCTTATGTGCTCAATCCTCACCAAAAGTACACTTCTGTATAAACACGTGTCACTTCATACCACAGCTAGTAAATCATTTGTAATTATTGTTTCAAATACCCTTGGACTTCCTTTGTGTTCCAGCGAAGTCTAGAGTCAAAAGGAAAGGAATTCAAATTTTGAGTGGCGGTGGCGTTGTACTCGTCAGCAAAAGGGACAAATTTGTCCCTTCTACGAACCATGGGATACCCCACCATATAGCTGCTTCAGAAACTTAAAAAAACCTCTAAATTGTTGAGAAAGGTAAGGAGAATAATGTAGAGGTTTTTTTGAGTCACCTGGGTAACCTGTTCTGATGATATAATCATTTGAAAGTAGCTAAATTGCTGGTGCAGGTCTTGGTCCGCACGAACCATACATCTGTCTCTGCCGGGCGATGCCGTTGGGCTCTGCCGGGTTACCCTTTCACAAGCTGCTAGCAAAGGAGAATTCAGAAATTCCTACAAAGAGGGGTTTTTGGTGATGGAGGGTTATTTTCCTTGACCCTTTTTTCTTTGGTTTATACATATACAGTAAACACTCACCCTAATACCTATCGGGGCATATAGTGGTGCCTCCACGTGATTCGCTATCGCAGTTTTTGATCGAGTCATGACTTATGAAGATGACATAACACCTACTGGTGCCATGCATTTCTCCACACAAAATCCGACGGTTGCCCGGAGACTAGCGCCAAGGGAATACACTCTCAGCTTTTCCCAATCAATGAATTTCTCCCTCTCTACCTCCTCCCAATATTGAGTACCCAGACCGCACATTCGTTGGTCCAAACAACACCCTAAACAAGCCCTCCTTCCATAAAAGTGAAAGTTATCTTTTTCTCCCCACTCCTCCCCCAGGCCGACCAGTCGGCTCTATCCCAGTTAGAATCTAACACACTGACCTCCCGAAATACTCTGGCTTGTCTCTGACATTCGTCCACCTACCAAACAGCTCCGGTACTGCCATACTTCACACAACTAGAACTACCGCGTCTTTATTACAGGCAACAAAGCACTAGTTTGCTAACTATCTTTGCATATCCCCATGAATGCATGTCTGAGCGCCTCATGCCGACCGACCTGTCACTGGGGGGAAATGAATTCGCGTAAACACCCATTTCCTCTTTCAATCCCTTGAAAGCTCCAGGCCTTTCCATCCCCGCTCATTCATGCACACCTCAGATCGCTTGTCCCATCACCTGGTGCCCGGGGGATTCCGAGGAGGAGGCCACCTACAGCATCTCTAGAGGTACATCAAGTACCCCGGGCTTTATGCGCGCATGGAGGACGAGAAACAGGCTTGGCTTGGTCTTCTCAGGGTTGTGCAAGGCAAACCCCTGACAGCACTTAGCCAACCCCCCCCCACAGCCCCAACTCTAGCGAGGTACTAGAAGTGGACTGACAATGTTGACATAATCGAGTTAGTAGAGAGAGGGCCACAAGGCTGAGGGGGGGAAGGTCGAGGACTAGAAAATTCGACTGCGTGCGAACACGGGATAATCGAGGCACACTCCGCCACTAAGCGGGTTGTTCGGGAAGGCATGTAGGCCGCCAAACTGAAAGGCGACAATGCCAGAGTCCCTATTCTTTTTTGGAGGCAATAGTGGGACTATTGCTCCTTCCCTTCCCTCTTTTATTTTTTTATCTTCAATTTGGCGTTTTATTTTTATATTTTTTCTTCTACTTTCCCTTCCTCTTTGTTTTTCCTAGCGTAGCTAAGTACCTTGAGGGGGAGCAGTACAGTATACCCGTGCTCCACGGCCGACATTTGCCTACCGGATTTGTCGTAGTAGGGTTTACAAAGATTTTTCTACTGAAGAGGTATAGTGTGTAAATAGTCCATGACTAATGTGCATGCTAGTTTCCGGGAGATCAAGAGTGCAGGGACGAATTCAGAATCCATATCGCCAGTCGTAATTAGCGTCCATCTTCCTAGAATCCTCTATAATAGATAGTTAGATCCGCACTGATTGTACTTGTACCGTACACTGCACTGCACACTATACCTCTTTGGTAGAAAAATCCCTGTAAACCCCACCACGACAAATGGGGTATGCAAATCTCGGCTGAGAAGCGGATGCGAGGGTACATCGCAGTCATTTCATTACTCTTGCTTGCAAAGAAGGCCCTGAAAAATCGTAGCTGGTATCATTCATGTGTCGGGCATGGAGTGGAATTATGTCGAGCTTCTTCTTGTTGGCCCCAGGGCCCCCGAAGAACCATGTTTTTGCTTCACTCACAGCGCCAAGGGTTCAACAGACTTTTTTCCTTCATCAGAAATCACTCTAAGTAGCCTGTCCAGTTGTAAAATCGATCAGCCGGACCAAGGTTCCACGGACCTCTTTTTTTTGGAAAAAAAACCCCCCCATTTACTACTTGTATTTCTTGCTCTCCATCATGAACCGAAGGGTTTGCGCAAACGCCGCGCTAGCCTAGAAACACCTAACCTCGGGTCCGGCAATATGTCCTTGCCACTCTGGCTCCTTCCTCTTGTCATCTCTCTCGGAACCACCGGAGGACTCGCAGGCACTCCTACCGGTCCCAGGAAAGTGCCCAGATATTTCGAGGGGGAAACAGGGATATTTCATGGATACTTCAGGGATATTCCAGGGACCTTTCAGGGATATTCCGCCCTGGGGCGAGAACGAGTACTCGAGTACACTCTTGCCCAACCTCGCTACTTCCCGGAGTTCCACAAGCTTTTGCGCACACTCTGAGTACAATCACTACCATTCAACACATTTGGGGCTGGCACAAATTGCCGAAGGGCTCTTTTAGGTGGTTGTATTTGGGATTGTCTATGGTGACCAAAAATTAAGTGAGACAAAAAATCTCCCGTTTCCTTATGCTTTTGTTCAACAACTAAACCCATTAATATGTTTCATTAATCCTATACACTAACTATCACGTTTTTTTCTCCCAGCAATAGATCCGTTTTTTTTAAGAAATAACCTTTATTCATACGACCAATCTCTCGACTCTTATATTCAGGGTAAAATATACACTTACCAGAATGGACCTAGTTTTCAACTATGATAATATTATTATTATAATAAGAGCGTTTTTACAAACACAAAATGTGAAAAAATGCTGGGAACTGCTAATAAAGTGCAGATGCTAGCTGGCCCATCACATTAGGGTAGGGCCAGCTGACGCTGACCGGGGTACGGTTTTTTTTGGGACGGGGGTACACAATGCTGACAGCTGACCACCCTAAATAGTATGGTAGTACGGTACATAACAGGTAAGCAGTATCTGAAAACCGGGATTAGAAAAATGTACAAGTTACAGGCAAGAAGTATCCGAACATGAGACATTCATGATATACGGCGCACTGACAAATAACCGCTGTCTCATGTTCGGATACTTCCCTGTAACCTGTATGGCCGGTTATCGTTGTCTCTGAGCGCCGATACTAAATTAGTACCAGGATGTTTTAATACTCCCTACTCTTACCTATACATCATTCCTAACTACAGGTAGGGAAATTCTTCCCACAAGCGACCGCTGGCCATTTAGTGGCCCACCTTTATTGACTCGTGAGGTTTGAACAGTGGGTTACCGAGAACTCCCGCACCGACCTACTAGTAGCTGGTAAGAGGTGCCCGAACACATCTAGAAGGGCCGAGCAGTATAAAGCCCGCAGGACCGAGGAAGGATTAGATGAGCTTGAATAGCCGATAGTACCTGAAATGGAAGGAGTTTGTGGGAAAAAAAGTCACGGAATAGAGAAATTGGGAAAAATAATAATACTGTATTACTCGTTATCTGTGCGTATCTGAGCATCCATATTGGATTCACACACGAGTGTTAGATATTTCTCGTCCGTGGCTTTCATATATCAATTTCTATAACCATGTGAATGACTCAACTCAGCCACACAATTACTGATTGTCCAAAGAACTTTGCAACCAGCACTCGACAAAGGTGTTTGAAATGCAAGTACTCTGTAGGCCGTCATGGACCGACACAAACCTTAAGGACTGCTACCTGTTACAGTGTCGTGAGATTCTCGAGCCGGGGGAGTGGCAGCATCACTTACCCTCTCCGCGGTGTTTTTCCCGGCCGGCGGCTTGGCTCGGGATACATGTAGAAAAAAAGGGGAAATGGGGGAACGGAGAAATTTGAGAGATTGCCCTGGGATAATCTGACCAGTCCGCAGGGGGAGGGAGAAAAGAAGAAGAAAAACTGTTTCACGGATCATTTGAGTCTTTTGTATTTCCTGGAAAAATAGTTCTGAACTATTGGGCTGCCGGTGCGCAGCGGCTCGCGAGAGTGAAGCGAAAGCCTAGATCGTGTATGACTCTACGCGAGTATGAATTCCCAAATTGTAACTTAGGTATCGCAGTCCGAATTTGTGATAGAAGCTATCCAGTACGTTGCCCCCTGCCTGCAGGGATGGTGTATCCTGAAACCAGGTCGGCTGAAGCTTTGAAGACAAAAAGCGCTCTTTGGCGATTCAGCTGCCGCAAAGAGCTGGGACGGACCCCACGCTATCCATCCAGGCTGGGTTTGGCTACTTTGGAACAGGCTTTCGCAACCCTTCTTGCATACTGCGGTGCAAGCGCCTCTGATCTTCAACCGTGCACATTGGAACCTTGCTCCGCGACAGTACCCGTGTACGGTCCCAGCACCTGTGCTTGCACCACAATGTGCGCACCCTACCACCCCTAGCCAAAAAAAATAATCCCGTTACAGGCGATTCGCACAGGTGAGTTGCAGAATGAGGATCAAAAATCTTATTTGAACGTACTAGCGCGTGACGATCAGTTGAGGATCTGACTACGGCGTTGGAATTGCCCCAGTTTGGTATTTCTTTTAATCTATTCCAACTATGGAGAAGCTTTCCTCCGCACTCCTCCCCCCAATTCTACAGGGCGAATCCCAGACGTCCTGCTTTACCTATGCTAGAGGTGCTAGGGAGCAGGAATTTGCAGATATATCCCGAAAAATAAATTCTTCTCACAAACCCACAACTGCTATTCCCAGATACCTCTTGTTTAGGATATGTAGCGTCATTTCAGTATTGAAGACCCTTACAGTTTCTAATCGCAAGCGCAGTAAACCAGTTAAATTTTATTCCTTTCAGAAAAACCATAGAGGATTCCGGCTGGCCTTGGAACAGGGTACTGCTGGCGGTCTTGCCTTTCGTAACAACCATCATGCGAATATACCCCACGGTCAGTATTTCAGCCCATTCCATAGAGAATTGGAGGTTAGTGAGACCAAGGGGAATCTAGGCAATATTTTTCTTTCTTGATTATATCGGCCGTTCCGCTCCCCGGGGGGCTTCGCTTATATCAAATCCTCTATACAGGTACATACGCAACACCCACCGGGCACAAATCCGAGGACCGGAAAAGGCCCGCATAACTGAGAATGACACAACAAAATGCGGAACCTCCTCCTCTGGATCATAGTCTCAGATGGTGTGCGACTGAGACTCCCGGAGGCCCGGATACTATTTGTGCTTTGTAACTATTAGCCCATTTACGTTATATCTTTCCCATATATACACTCCGTCACAGTAGCTCGAATACTTGAGAATGTACTAGGGGATGTGTTGACACGCACGATACTACTAAATGAAGAGAATTGGATGCTTTGGCCTGGTACTCTTTCGTAGTCATTAGAGCCGGGGAACCCGGAAGCCCAGACAAAGATTCAGTTGGTGTCCTCCGGGAGCATCCGCCACTACGAGTGATGACTCATGATCCATTGGCATATACCTTGGTGCAATGGCTTTCTCCAGGTCTCCTCGATAATAGTCGAAAGACCAATATCTAAGCGGTAGAATTCAGATTCGAATCCAACAAAAGAATTCTCCCTTGTGGGACCCCCCCCCCCCCCCCCCCCCCCCGATATCTACCGTCTAGCAAACACACTTATAAGTCCTAACACCACCAACAAACAGTTAACTGACCCTCTATATATAAGTGAACCACCCATTATTCTCGCCCACAGATCAGAAGGCATTGTACCTGTCGCACTTCGGCAGGCTGCTCTCCTGGAATTTTCTCGACCGTCTCCAACTTTCATCTGCTCACTTGGAGCTTCAATTTTGGCATCCATCATTACAACTAGAATAAGACTCTAGTCTACCAGCTATGTCTTCTCAGACCCCTAGGGGTATGTCCGAACGCTCTACACCCACTGAAACTTCCTCCTACTTCATGGATAAAAGAATTATCACACAACTACCCATTTTACCCCCGTTGTCCCTTGAAATCTCTGCCCCTAAAAAAACCCCTAATCTCAAGGAGGTGCAAGGAGCCGGCAAAGCTGACCACATTGATATAGCCAAACCGGCAGAGGGAAATAGCCCCGAAGAAGAACAGAGGAAGTCGAGGATTGCCGAATTCGAGTGGCGTGCTAGGAGCTTGGGGATAACCGGAGAGGAGGCTATTGCTCAGAAGGTGGCTATTTGGGAAGGGATGTGGGCAGCTAAACAGAGAGGCAATGAAACCGAAGTTAGCACTGTTTATTCTGTTATTACTTCGAGGTTATAAAGGAATTGATGCTGATTAAGGGGGGGATTGATTGCAGTACGGTGCTGGGATTCTCTTAGATACTGCCACCAACGCGGACCGGTAGACGCTTTTCCGTAGGCGTCCAGAGATTCTATATCACGAACTCTGATAAGGGATCCTAGCCGCTTACATTCTTTCCTTTTTTTCCCGCACTATCCGGTAGGGCGCTTCGTGCGCTTTCCTCTATAATGTAGCGCGCTCATTCTCTTTAGGTTGATGCTGGCGGTTGTCGAAGAGTTTGTGTTTCTTGGTTAAGAATTGCTCGTGTAAGGGAGTGTCGGTTCTAGGCTTTGGAGTACCATAATAAAATGCTTCACCTAGTGAACTTTCACACGAGCAAATGGCGGCAGATGCCAGAACGGGAATTCTTAATGTTGAAAAATTCAGAGCACGGCACTCTTGGCTTAGGGATCCAGGATTTCAAATTTTTGTAAACACTAAAAAAAACTTGATCGCAGGTTTCCTACCCCCTTGCCGAATACAAGTTACTTCTTTTTTGGTGCTCACCATCAAAACGAGAGCAATTTCAAATGGCAATCTGAGTCTGATTCTTTCTACCTAGGTTGTTACTCTATCAGGCGGGGCCCTAACTCTACGGCCCTTTCCGCAATCATTGACACGCTTTTTCGGTTAATCTTCAAAGGCAGAACTACTAGCAGATCTTTACCCCAGAAACCACTCTGTACAGGAACCGCCCCTAAGGCCCTCACCGGACACGGATTGGTAAAAAAAATCATACTGCCTATTCCCAACACTAAAATATTTCTCAAACCTACCTGGAGCCAATTTTAAAAGGGAATTGTAAGAGAAGGAAAATTGAGGGATCTTTTTTTGTTCAGTATAGTTTGGCTCATCCGTACCGATATTATGATACATTGTTTTTTTCTTTGTAAAAGGGGGGAAAGGCCTGCTTGGGCGGTGTTGGATGTTTTTGTCCAGGGCGGTCAGTCGCCAGCGCTGAGGGTACGACAACAAAAACCCGTTGAGTCCCGGTGTGATTAAGTAGAAATTGGGTGCGAGTATTACCTGGTTTGTAGAGGGGTGTCAAATAAATGCGAGCCCCTGCTGTGTACCCATGATAAGACACCTGTCTCAGGTAAGGAACACTCGGAACCAGTGACTAGTCGGATGTGTCGGAAAATCCCTTGGTGCTACAAGCTCGCTACTAATATTTCCCACAAATCGACTATGGTTGAACTGCGAATAATGGCGGCGGCGAGTGACCGGGCGTGAAACGAAACAATAAATGCCAAGGCAAAGAGTAAGGCTAAACGATCGCACAGGAGCGGGGAAAAATCTTTCTTTAGCAACAACACACTCTCTCACAACTATCTCACGATGCTCAAATAACTAACATAACTGCCGGCGAAAACAGGAGTATAAGTAAAACCAACGATATCTTCCTTCCGTCCACCGAGTCCTATCATTCCATCGATCACCACATATGTCCACGCTCTTCCACGCATGCCACCGCTTTTCTCTCCCCCTTTCCGCTCCTCTACGCAGGTCTCCCTTTCCTTTCCGTGCAGAACAATCATGCTAACAAAGGAAAGAACAAAGAAAACTCTTCCAGGTTCCGTAGCCTACTCGCATATGAGTTCTCCTCACCGATCGCAAGCACCTCGCCGGAGGTTTGTTGAATGACAACGACGTACGATGCACCTACGCCGGGCGGCATGAAAGAACCTGCTCCCGCTGGATGTATCGATCCACTGGCCGAGCGCGGGAGCGGTGGACTTCTTTGTCTGAAACATAACGGGGTAGGGTATGTGCGGGGCCGTCGGACTGATATGCGGCCGGGGTTAATATGGTGAGCAGCAATCGACCATTTCCAACAATATTTCGAATACTTCCTCCCGAGGCAAATATCTCAACACATCTCAATAATAATTCCTTGGGCTCGACAGAGGAAACAAAAATGTGGAATACAGCTGAAATCTTGCACACTATCCCTCAACATCATTGGCGGCCTTCATCTGCCGGATGGACGCCACCCGCATGATTGCGGAAGCAGACCAAATTTAGTAGCCCCCGGAGTGCCTATTTTGGGTGGGTTGGGAAACGACATAATGGTAGGAAATACTTTGCTAGACTTTCAGTGGAGGTATAGTACTTGGCTGCGGCTCTCGGTTGTTCTCGCTTGTTGACACCACTCGATATGCATTTAGTCTAATGTGGTTAACAAGGACTGCAGATCTTACCCAAAGTGACCTGACAGGTGTAATAGCGGCCAACCTCCCCCTTTCAAATCATCAAAACTAGATTTCCTGCTTTTGCACCTCGGCCATAGCGATGGTAGTAATTTTCTCACCTTTGTAAAAAACGGCCGGGCCGTCATTCATCTAGACTTTACCAGTGGGAATATAGTCTCAGTAGCAGCATGCCATAAACATCATAAATGTAACTGGAATATACATTTACAATAAATTCCTCTGGTAGGGTGTTCTATGGACTCCCAACCTGTGATAATCGGAAAAGGTACCCGAAAAGAAAATTGAAAAACCCGGGAACCGTCCAGAAATTCCAATATAAGATTCGGTAGCCTTGGGCGCCAGGTCTAACCAACCCTCTCAGTCCGGACCCTTAAAAACCTTCTGGAGTCTAACCTAGATACGAGTTATTCATTAATAGTCGTATTGGAGGTTGTCACTCGCTTTCCCGGGCGCTTGAGATCACCAACAAATATTGGGCTTCTCAAAATTGGTCCTTCCAAGAGGCCATACAGTGTCCAATTCTCGAACACCTTGAGTCTGCTCTTGTCAATATTGCTCTCAATGGGCGGGCTGGCAAAATCATACTCTCACAAAAGTATAGAGGTATGCAGGAAGTCTGCATTTAGGGTCTCAATTCGGGATCTGATTTCATAGCTTCCACACCCCGACTGGGTGGGATCAAGGGCCCAGGTCGCTAAACCTTGGCGCTAATATCTATAATACTCGGCATCCCTGTAAACTGCTGTGTACAATGCACGGAGAGACAGCGCTAGTCTATGGGGGGGGGCTAGGGGGGCGTGGGAGGGATGTTGCTGAGTATCTTTACGGAGGGGGTTTATGCTCTGCAGGTTGTTAAGTCCCCTTCCCCAATTTGTGTGACAACAATCTGTAGAGGATCATACAACCCGACCAGCATTTTCTCCGTGTATTTTAATGCCCTGGGCATCCAGTCTAAGACGGTCAACCGCCGCGGCCTGCTAGCTCTGATTAAAGCCAGAGGAACGCGTCAGCAATCTTAATCAACAGCAATCTTCCAGTTCGGAGATGTAAGCGCTAGCTCGCCCAAGATTTAGGAAATACCCCCTGGACGTGCGGAGGAGGTCATCAGTCGTGGCTCCTTCGGGATGCGGGATTCATATCGATTGTCCATACAAACTAACAAATAGAAATTAACATAATAGTGTGTTCTATTATAGCAGCTACAACTTCCAGCATCGTGTGGTACGTACATGGACAGCTGCCAGCTAAATTATATTAACACCACCTAGCCCCTTCTGTGCACTCCACTAATGCCCTTCTAGGGACCCTCCGGATAGCATGCGCAGGGTTAGGGTTATTTCATGTCCCTCTCAGAATGTTATAGTCATTAGCGCTACTTTGGCATTTTGGCGGAAAATCTGTAACTCGGGATGCTAGGATATACCTAGAGCCTATAGTGTTCAAACCACGGTACCGCAGCGGAACCCCCTCGACGCTGTTCTGTTGGCACGAATCCTTCTTTTGCCTTGCCGAAATGAGCGTGAGACAGCGGCAAAATGCCGGGCAACGTCATGGCTAGATATATGAGGAAAATATATTCATGTACCGCTGCCTCTATAATGGCTAGGTGGGCAACACTACCTTCGGTCCAAAGGGGCTTCCTAGATACAATTCAGCTCACTGGAAGTCTCCGCCGCACTGTAAATACCCTTGTGATCCACTCTTCCGTATTATCCCTGTTATCACGGGATCATCCTACCATATATTTCATTTGTCAAGTTGACAAGATTGCGAAAACCGGTTAACGAGACCCAGCATAGCCAATGGACATAGGCTACATTGCCGGGTAAGCACTAACCCCTCTCGAGAGCTTTAGTCTGAATGCCAGGTCTACAACTTGACGGAGATAGAGAACTGGAAGGGGCTCTGGCACCAGGCTTCCCACCCAGCCCACCCCCACACGGAAAAACAAGGTTTCCTCGTATGGCCCGGGCTCTCCGAAGAGTCTACTAAGCTTTCCGGCGCATCTTAGTTGATAACGCAACACCCAGCTGTCCAAAGAAAAGGAAAATCGTAGCAGATAGATAGAGTGAAGGATATTGTGGAGGCTTCTTAAATTAACGGGGGTGCTGGCTGATGCGGTATTAAAATTTGAAATAGGCATTTCTAGTGCAAAGTGCCTAAAAGTGTTACACTAACAGCGCTTACTTATTACGTGAGTTCTCTTTTTATGCTTACTGATTACAGATATGTTTCAAAGCAAAATGTGAGCTACGCTGTCGTTTAAAAGCTATGTAACCCTTTGAACACATAATGCCTTATGGTATTGGTCAAAAATCTAGTACCTGCAATAAACCCTTTTTCTTGCCGAGGCCTGACACTGATGGGGGAATCTTGGCAAAGTTACTGCGGGGCCGTTGAATACTTACCATTAGCTTAGTACATACATTGGGGCGAATGAACTCTACGGCATGTATCACAGAGCCACCGTACCCCACGATATCACACTCTTTGTGCTGCACTGAACCTGGGGTTAGGGTTAATCGCGGCAACCAATATACTCTCTGGGGCTAATCCTAACCCACTCTTTACCATCATATCATACCCCGAAAGGCACTACCCGAATATGTAGAGTAGTTGGTCCTGCAGCACTTGAGCTGTCGTTTTTCACCCCAAGGGATAGTATTAGAGATCCTTTTTGCCTCGCGGTATGAGAGCGCTCACTGCCCCACTTCAACTATTCGCATGTCTCGTCTCGAGCTGTTTCTCGGTCTTCGAGAAGAAAACGCCTCACAGATACCTCTGGAGACACCTTGAGCACCCCGAGTTGACGGGTGGACTGGTGGCGAAAAAGCTGCTCGGGAAAATCCTCGCAAGCAGGAGCGTGACCGGCTCCTTCCTTTCCATATATTCACCTAAGGTGTACTGACATGTTTAAGGTAGTCACGATGAAGAGAGAAAGACGAAAGCAGAGGCCGATGACCGCGGTGTTTAAACTGCGTGCTAGGAGGATGGTGCCTACGGAGGAGGCATTAGTAGCCGAGAAGGTAGCCATTTTGGAGGGGATGCCGGCCGGGGAACAGAGCGGTGATGTTATCTAAGTTACAATTCTTTATTCCTATTTTATTTCGGAGGCTGTAGAGGGAATATTGGTGATCCCAGAGGGAATTAAAGTATGACACCGGATTTCTTTGCTGGCCGGTAAAGCCTCCTCCAACTTCCTTAAATATCCACTAGCGCTATTTTATGAATTCTACTAATACAGGCGAATCAGTATCTCCTCGCCCCCCCTTGGTGAGTTAAGGATTCCGAGATGCAGTGATGCTGGTCGTCGTGCGGCTAATCGCTGTTCACAAATTTTCACTGCCTGTTCTAAGACCGTTACCCCATTTAAATCCATCCTATTTCGGTGTCTCCGGGGCTTTCGAGCTAGTTCAATCTCATCACCGTGCCGGGGTTTCCTAGAAATGGAGTCCGGCGGGTAGCCGAGACTGGGGGGGTAACAACAGTAGGACGGTTATAGATCATCAAGTACGCTGGAATACTTGTAGGTCAACACGACCTGAGTTTACAGCTCCCCCGGTCGAGAGTAGAGAGACAGTTCATAGAAGCGGTATCGTATCTCCTAGAACTTCAACACTAACACGCTTCCATTTTTTAACCACAATTCAGAAGTATGCGCCCTTTTGCATTCATGGTAGCCCTGAAAGATCGAGTGCGGTACCTGCACGATGCCTTATCTAGAAGCCCCATGTATGGCAACAGGACAAAGGGTCATCGTTGGTGAGCCCAAGGGCCGTCGAGAAACACACTAAAATGAATGATTTTTGGATAAGGAAAATCTCCATTTGTATCCCCACCTCTCAATTAATTAAAACGAAAAACATATTAATCGTTAGCCAGTGGCCTAGCAATTATTGGGCTCGCATTTTTATAAAGTATTTCATTGTTCCCTGGCCAGTGCTAGTTAATTTGGGGCAAATCATTCAGATGCAGGAGCTAAGTGCCAGGAATTTGTATAGGCACCCCATAGAAAAAGATAATACTTGTTTGCAAAATCTCCGATTTTGTATCACTATAGTTCATCCAATACTATACTATTCAGTACAATATTAAAGTGGCCTGTTTACAATAGTCAGAATGAATATTTCACCAGGGGTTGATTAGCCGCGCACTATAGGTGGTGGAGTTCCGGTCCTCCTAAACTCGCCGTTGTTGGTGCAAAAACCGCCACAAACAATGACTTTTGTCAGGGTGCTGTAGATAAATATTTGAATTGAGCAAGATCCAGGGAAATAAGTTTCGCCATATTTAGGATAAGCGAGGTCTTGAGAAACGGTCTTTATCACCCTTATACCGGTAGTTTGCTTTGCCACTACCGTAGAAACTCGAATAATTGTACTCGTGCTATGCATTTGGGCTTTCCTCTGTCAGTAAGGCGGGGAATTATTAGTTTTCTGTCTCGGGAAGGGAGTTTTGGACTTCTTAGCACACGGTTCGATTATTCGGATTTTACTGTATGGTGCCGGGCACCAGAGATTAGGCGAAACCCCGCCCAATAATACTTTTTACGATAACCACATGTTTAGGAAGATATGGTCTGACAAAAGTGTTCAGAATACACACCAGTCAAGTTCTATAGTTTTAAGTTTTCGGTGAGAGCAATATTCACAGGGATGATAAAATTTCGAACCCATGCATGTCCTTGCCGACTTTGGTTATAGCCGACTACCATTCCTCTCCAAGTATTATCCAAGTATAATAAATTTCCCACTAGTGCTGATTTCAAGTGCGCCCATGTCAACACACTTTTCTATCTCGTATTTATGCTAGTACGTATCTAGCACCAAGATCGAGGTAAATGCAGGTACAGGTGCCAGGGGGGATGTTTTCGTACAGTCTAACAAGTACAGGGGTGGCCTAATACATGTATTTACTTGAGTAGAAAAACACCAGAAAACAAGCAGCAGACAAAATGAACCGTAAGAATACTAAGAAAAAAAATATAAAATAAGAGAGAGAGAGAAACATATAAGAATAAGTTATGAATATATATAAATGTAAAAAAAAAAGGCAACTCCTGTCCAGCCTTTAATACCCATATCCATTATTTTATCTCTAATGTTTTACTGTTCGCTATTCTGTCTTCCCTGGCTCTCATCCAGTTAATTGCTTGGCGTTGGCTGTACGAAAACACCCCCCCTGCGCCTTGTAGTTTTGAGGGCCGTTGGGGGGTGGGGTACAGCCCCCGACTCTTACCTTTTGATTGGTAGACTGTCAACTACCGGCAGACGATTCCCAGGTTGAGAACAGGGGTGGGCCGAGTATTCGCGCACGGGCCACTCCGTGGCTAGAAGGGTTACACACTTCCCCCTTATTGCTTCCTGCATAACAACAATCTGCGAGCTGCTGGGCGAATGCGCAATGTCGCAGTCCAGTGTATCGGCCCTCTCTCCGGGATGCGACTTCACTATGAACCGGGTTCCCGGAGCGGTATGGGAGAAGTCTACTCTAACATGAACCAATGAGGTTGCAGAATGTTAAAATACCCGGGATGGAGAGTTAAGATAAGGGAAGGGACGGAAAAGGGGGCAGTGAACAACTGTTCCAATCTGACGTTTAACACCTGCAATTATTTATTTGTCTTAATATAACAAGCGACACCGGAGCTTTTGGTATACAAGGGTTCGGGATCCAGATATACAGGTTGTAGAAGGCGGAGCAGTTTGAGTAAATTTTGGCAAGATTCAGATACACTGCGACCCAAACAAGATCTCGAGAGTAAAATCTGCTTTATGGCGTAGAACACCTTCATCAGGAGGACAAACCCAATATTGTTCACGTTCCTCGATACAGCACCTATAGCCGAGAGACGGGGTGTTGGGTGCTTAACCAACACATTCTCTCTACTTTCCTAACGAAGCTGATCTGAATTGTAGGGATCCTTTAAGTTAGCTTTGGCCGATCAAGAGTTCCTGTAGTGTGTAAAATAGGCCTAGGTCTTAAGGACCTACCATACTTCAATTGGAATTTAGAAGTTTTTGGTCTAATTAGCATATAGAATTATCAGCATCACCTGCCATGATTTTCCTCGATTGACCTTCATTGGCCAAGGAGAAGTCATAATTCTCACGATGTCCCTTGCACATCCATCTACCCCACATGGGGAGGGTTAATTACGGACTGTACGAGTACCATGACTTAAACCTGGACCCTTGTGTTCGCAGCCCCTGTTCGTTGTTGCTTTCCTATAGGTTCGCTGTCCCCGTATTCTATTCTGGAAGCAACGGTGACAGAATCCCAGTCTTGCTAGTTAATCCTCTCCTCGCATCACTCCCGACACTACCCGCCTTCCCTATTCTGATTATGTCATTAAGCACTTGGTTACTGGCCCGTAATGCAGTATTAGCGCACCAACCAACGAGCTTCCGCTACCACTGGCTCATTAATAAGCGCTTCCCTAATAGGCTCTCTTCCCTTGGCCTTTTACAACTAAACTAGGCTTATTTTAAAATGTATTGGGTCTTTATTACCGCGGGTGCACATCGTTTGTTTGGATCCAGGGTGTCAGAATAAGGTGAGTGTCAGGATTTCCCGCAAGGTAACCCCTCCCTGTTAGCCGTTTCCATTAAACAGATAGGAAATGCCGCGAAAAACAATGCCCTCGGTAAATTCTTGGGAAAATCCTGCCCCTAAATGTTATTCATCAAAAAGGCTCACTATTTTGCCACACTTTCTTTTGACCTCTTAGCGCAAAAACGGGTTTCACCGGATTACGCGGTGCTGCTGATACTCGTCCCAGGCAAGAATTATCCGGAAACAGGGATTAAAAATATATATGGTAAAACCCCTGCGATTGTCTGAGCGCCCATACAAACTCAAAACTCGTATTTTCGAATACTTCTTCCCTGGGACGAGTAGAAGACGTGCAGGTGTACTCGAGTAGTCTGCAACGCCTTTTCTCCTTTTTTAAATTGGTGGGGGGTTGTGAACCAAACTCTTTTGAAATTTGGGACAGTGACGGACCAGTTATTCGCACATAAGCCACCCGCTGCTAAAGGCACACTCTCCCCTATCGCCCCTAGCACTATAATTTAACCCCTATAATACTTTTTAGGTGCAGGTCTGGAATAGTGTGGCATGTGATACTCATTCTAGGCAAGTAGTATCCAGAAACAGGGATTCGCAACATATTGTACGGAAAATCCGTGCGTGTCGCGGACTCACTACTCATATTTCCTGATACTTCTTTCCTAGGACAACTGCCATGACAAGGGCGCAAGATGACTGTGGTTCTCAGAGTATGCTCGAGTACCGTATTTACTCGTTAAATCAGCTATCGTGGATCTCACTGGATCCCGGTGCTAAACCATAATTGGCTTAGAAAAGTAGGTTAACGAAATAACGAATACTAGCTAACGAGATCTCGCAAGCTCAGCCTCCCCAAGCTATACCCTGTCTGGAACACACTATTCCTTTTCCAGGTGTTTTGTTTTGGATTGCGAAAGCTCGGAGCCCGATCCCCGATAGCTGATTTAACGAGTAAATACGGTAATGCGGATGCAAGTGTCACAAAGTATTGTCCCTGGACAAAATTAACCGCGGAGTGCACCATGCAACAGGGAAAACTTCAGCCATTTCCAACGGTACTTCCCCACCAACCATACTATTATGAAGCCCCCCGAAAAATTAAAAACCAAAAATGAAAATACATAATAGAATACATAATAGAAATTGATCCAGAGAAATTTCTTCCGGTGGTGTTGGAAGCGCGCGATGATGAGGGGAGCCCAGTTGCTGTGGATCGTTTGTGCGCAGTTAATTTTGCCCAGGGATAATATACCCAAATCATCGGGTATATAAGGGAATCCATGCCAAGGCTAGAATTAAGGGTAGGCCAATTTTCCAAAGCTGCGAACGTATACATTATATCCTATTTACTGTGAAAAGGAGAGAAAGAAAGAAAGAACAAATTAACACCAAGCTAGAACCTGCCACACAAAAACCTGATCCTTTTCCTTCGTCCGTATTAGTGTCGTCCATTTTCCACTGTGGGAGGCATTGGGGTGAGTGGATTGCTGCCCTTGTCGCTCGAGGTCGTTGGCACCGGTATATCCTGGCTGGCAATGGGGGCGCTTCTATTGTGGAGAGGGGTGGCGTGTGGGCGGCAAAAGACGCGAGCTGTAGGGAGGTTTGAGAATCTGGGGTTTTGGGAAGATCTCGTGTTTTTGGATGGGAGTTCGCGTTCGATGGAGTTGAGAGCTGGTGGGTATTGTAGGAAGCTCACGGACCCGCCAGGGTGGAGCTATGACCCCCGGCTGCATGAGTGCTCGGTTATACCTTTTTCCATCGACCCCCGAGACACTTCTAGTCTGTTCCGGCGATCTCCCCGATCCTTTGCCCAATTGGCAATGGGTTGTTCCAACCCCCCATTTTTCTCCAGACCATTAGCCAACACTCAGTATTTTGTCTGTACTGAGGGGTCTCCTTTTCTCATTCAGATCAGGTTGAGAAGGAAGGGAGTTGGACAAGAAGTATACAATGCAGCAAGTACATGAAGGAAAATAAAGGAATAATAGCTTTAAAAAAATAGAGATTTCGGGAAATAGAGGTGCGTGAGAAAGATTGGGCACTAAATATACTGGAGGAAACACAAGTGTTGGAAAAAGAGAAAATACACAGAGCAGGGCGAGGCGTAATTGTGTCATATGTTAAACCTCAATCCCATCTAATCATCACCTGTATTGCTGTAAGTCTTCTTTCTGGGCTACCGATATGTATATATCCTTCTCCTGGTAGTTACCTGACTCAATGTTCAAGAGCGGCCAGCTCAGTTAGGCTTTTACAGGACCTGGCCTGGCGAGACTACAGATGCCTTCAGGATTCTGAGTGACCAAGGTGATTGCTGGGTATTTTGAAATATTGCAGGAAATTTCTCAAAACTAAGAAGGATTGATAGTACTTCACCTCATGAGACTTTAAATATTGCAAAAGAACAATTGTAGACCTCAACTTCTTCACGAGCTAATTGATACATTGTAAGGGACATCCGGATTCGGACAACCAATAAAGGCCAAGTCCTCTCCAGGCTTGTGCAATACCAACTGGTGGATGGTAATGCATCTTGGAGGTTCATGCGTCCAAGAGGTCATACCAAAAGCCCAATAATATGATTATGAGATAATCATCCCATAGTGAGCATGGTGACATGCAGTTTACCCTCACATTTTGCTAGTGAGTACAGCCAGTGATAGGTAATTACATATTATCTGCAGTACTTAGAGAGCATGAAAGATATTACCGCAACCAAACATGGAACCAGCAGAAGCTATCTTCAGGCATTTGAAAATGTTTGTAGCAGTCTTCAGATATCTGCCGGTATTCTCAGACATCTGCAGACAGCGACAAGTATCTGTAGATATTTTGGATATATGTTGGTATCTTCGGATATCTGCTGGCATGTTTAGAGATCTGTAAATATTTCTGGGGACCAGGCTGTATCAGCTTCCGGCCAAGACACTATTGGCCAATTGGGTAACATACACAGAAATACTAGCAGCTCTCCCTAGCATCCATGAACCCCCAGGAATTCCATAGAGCCCCGCCTACAAAGCGTGCGGCAGCTTCGCCTTGGCATGGCCAGAGCAGATAGTGCATTAAGGGACTATCTACATGCCCAGCCCCTTGAGAACGCTTACTTGGCTGGCTTCCTGACTGGTAAAGCGCGATCAGAAGAAACGGTGCACTCCCTAGGCATTGATAAATCTTGCTACAACCCACCTGATACTTTGTTTCCCATACTTTGTTACTTGCTCAAGGCTAACACCACCTCCGTGGACAATTGAGGGTAGTGGGGAAAGCTAGGCAGAGCCCGAGAAAGCAAGGGACAGAAGCTTTTTCGTAAAGCACCAGAATGATTAGTAGACAACTGTAAACCGAAGTAAGTGGGAGAGGGGAGAAGCCGAGCGGTCTTCAAGGGGGAATTGCTAGTCTTATCAATGTACTATACTATGACTTTGACAAGTGTAGTCTGATCATCCCATCGCGAAATTAGATGCGAAGTGTCAGTCTGTATCGCACAGTCCAGATCATATTTCAGCATTATGCATTGAGCCCAGGTATGCCGGTACGATCTCTGCTAATGTTAGGCCTCTCACTAAGGACTATCTATGCATCATTTTGTTACGAAAATCAAACCACTGATGATGAAGTAGGTAGGACGAGCGAAGCTTGCTATTGTGAGAATTCCTGAAACTTAGGAGACAGGGCTCATTTTCCAAGATAAATGTGGCAAATGAAAATTATATTCTTTTCTCCTGCCCCGCCACTCGCTAATCTGACGGTCTAGGGCAGTGTTGAAAGCTGCCAGTTCGGTCAGGCTTGGGGTTTAAGGCGGCCGGCCGGGCCGGACTCTGGGCTACAATCAGGATTCCAAATAGTCCAACCGGTCAAGTCTTGAAGGCAAGGCCAGGCTGGCCAGTCCTGGTTGATGTCGATGACTGGACCCGACTAACTCGGGTGTCCATGTCAGGTTTGCACTGGTCCTAGACTAGTCTTTACAAAAGATGCCATATGTGAGAGGAAATTATGCCGAAAAAAGGGATGCCCCACAGGCAGGCCCTCTGATTTCAATAAAATAAATGCCTGAATAATTGAAATCAATACGGGAAATTCCAATCATATTCCCGACGTTTAAAGTGTGTGGGGTAGGGTGGGCATGTCGTTGCTGCCAGTGTAGAATTTCACGAGGATTGGAACAGCACTCTAAAATCTGCCAAGAGTAGAAGTATAGCTATAGCAGGATACCAAAGCCACCAGCCACCTATAAATAAACAGCCCCACAATCCAAATTGATAGAGCATTCTGGAGGGGGTCGGATATGGTGGGGATGCGATTATGGGATGGATAATTTGTATCGAATACTGGTATTTTGGTATCTGGTCATGTAATATCACTCACTTGGTGCTTGAAAAAAGTTTGATACTCGAGAACCAACTTTTGCCACCCCTAATCTAACTGAGGGACTATCTAAATTCCGAATCTACTGCATCATCCAGACCAGCTAGTCCGGTCCAGTCTTCCGCCGACCATTCGGAAACCCGCCGTCCCGTCCTAGGCAAAAGACGGACGGACTGGACGCTTGGGAACACTGACTATACTACACGATAGTTCTCACAAAACGGAGGGCATATATTAGTCTAGCAAAGAACTGGAAAGAAGGAGAAACATGATAGGCGCAGGTGTAACCAGAACTCCGGAGAGGGAAAATGGTGAACTAAGAAAATGCAAGTAGATAAATAAATACCAGGTATTGTGTAGAAACTAGAAAAGCGCCCTTAATATAGTCTATTTACATATCCATCTCCGGAGGACTTCCCTACATCCATCCCGAGGTGAGGATATGCTAGGTAACAAAGAAGGAAGAATGCGAAAGGGAAAGGAAAAACGGCAAAGCAAGAGAGGGAACAATAAAAGACCGGGAGCGCGTAGAGGATGATTGATAGTGTGTTAGGATAGGGGTCAGTCCCTCTGGCGGGGTACAAGAACACCATAGTCTAGATAGCCGAGTACGTGGTAGCGATGCATTTGGGGATGATGATCCGAACACTAAAATTGCAGCCCCCAATGGCCAACCTGCGATCCGCCTGTAGACCACTACGAGCGACTAAGGCTATCCGACCTCAAGGATTCTGATTCTAAGTGCGCGCGTAGCCGCCCCCCCTCCACCGAGCCCCCCAGGCTGTCACCCACTCCAACGCGCGTTTCAAACGGGGGCGGGGAGATCCGGCCACCGGGTCTGCGACGTCGGATTTGACATTACCCCACTCAAGCAGGAGCTCCGCGATTCCAGGGTGCCCATGGGAGCGAGCTAAGGATAATGGGGTTTGGTGAGTGTAATCTAGCGTGTCGGTGCGGATATTCTTGATTTCTAAGAGCATTTTTACTACCCCCTCATGCCCGCGCAAAGCGGCCCATGCCAGTGGCGTTCGGCTAAATCCGTCTGCATAGTTCGGATTAACGTCCTTGCGTTCCAACAGAAACTTCACGATCTCCTCTCTCCCGTTTTGAGCTGCCATTGAAAGTGGTGTCCGCCCGCCGCCGGTGTCTATATGGTCTGGATTGACGTCCTTTCGCTCCAAAAGTAACTTTGCTACCCGCAGATGCCCTAGCGCAGCCGCCCACCCTAGTGCTGTGCGGTTATTATGGGTGTCGGGCTGGTCTGGATTGACGTCTTTTCGCTCCAACAGCATCTTCACGACCGTCTCCTGCCCTCTCTCAGCTGCCCATGTGAGAAGTGTTCCCCCCATCCAACCGGCTGCATTGATGTCCCATCCCTTCATCTCCAATAGAGCAGCAACTACCTCCACGAGCCCGAGGGATGCTACTGCGTGGAGTCCTGCCAACCCCGTACGTCCTTCCTCCCCGTTAAAATCAGAACCCCAGCCTCTCTCGTAATGATAGCGCGAGAATAATAGTTGAGCCGATATATGCTGATCGAATCCCTCGAGGAGAAGACTCAGTGAAAGCCGTTTGACATTTTCTGTCATCCCCCTTCTTGCGTGCTCACCCCAGTATAAAGAAGCATATTCCAGAAAGGGCATTGTTGAGGGGGCCTTGTGGAGGGTTGGCGAAACGCTCCGGACAGATCCAAAATTGAGATGTGTCAAGCAGACCTCGGCAATCGTTGAGTGAGGATTATCGAATAGGATAGGATCATTTGAGAGGTACTCCTGCAGAGTAAAGTGCACCAATCGAATGGTGGACGAAGAAGCCTCAACCGTGACAAGGCCTAAACAAGATGATAGGAGTGTCTTTAGTGCAGGAACGTTTTCAAGATCCAACTCTGTGGACCCCATCTCCACGCCCAAGGCGTAACAGAGCTCCCTCGACCGTAACGGGCGCTGTGAACAAGACACCCACATTAGGACCTTCAGCCCAAGTATTGGCCTATTTCCCTTCTGGGCCTTGAGTCGAGTTAGGGTTTCCGTGTAGGCATCGCTCAGCCCATTCCCTCGTGCCATCTCTTCAAGTTTCTTTCTTCTCTGCCGAATTGTCATCTCCCCTAGAATAGCGTCGATGTTAAGCGAAACAAGGAGGAATCTACACATAATCGTCAGTAAGTATGCATCGTTGATAGGAGGAAAATCGGATTCTCGCACGCACATATCGGACATCTTTTCCAGAAGAGTCCTCTTAATATCCGCCCGTAAATCATGACTCATCGCCTCTGGCTCGTCATCCCTATCTAACCTCATATCCAGATAATTCCTAATATCGTCCGGGTTAGGGCTGATGGGTATCACGACTGCCTTGGCAAAATATCTTCGAATTGCTTCCCTGACATGGGGCCTCCCGGTAAGGAAAATTCTCATCCCGGAGCACTCCTGAAAAATATCTCTTAGCGACTCAAGGAGCTCGGGAAGATTCTTCGGTCTGCATTCGTCTAGTGCGTCGATACAGATGAAAACTTGGGGTAGCGAAGCAACAACGGCCTTCAACATTCTCATCAGATCCTCAAGTCGCGGTCTTCTTCCCCCAATCTGCTTTTTCCCTTCATGAAACGCCTCGCGTACATTCCCCGAGATGTCCCCCATGCCTACTAGCTGCTTCAGAATAACACCGATCATGTTAGTGATCGTCTGCTCCTCCTGAGCCTGGAAGTCGAAATATAAGCATGCAACGGCGATATTATCCTGTTTTGCCCGATCGCACAGCCTGTCGATCACCAAAGAGCTAGTATTTCTCGCCGTTAGTGGTATTCGCTTCTCCCAAGGCACCCCGCCACTCACCTTAGATACGTCTTGCCTACTCCTGGATTCCCGGAGCAAAACAAGACAGCCTGATCGGCTCTACCTTCACTCTCCCTCCATTCCCTCCACTCCCTTGTTTCCAAAAGCCAATCCCCGACACCTTCGAGTCGGTCATTTCTCACGCCCTGATGTCTGTCACTTGGCTCTAGTGGGGAGAGCCAACGCAGAATGTGGGTATCCTCCTCATCGGATTTATAAACGTTAAGGTTGTAACTGCCAATTGTGTTGCCGCAGTTGGTATTGTTGTCGCCGAATTCGATCGATTGTCCATGTGTGGTAAGGGCCATGATGTTCCGTGCAAAAGGTTGGTTGTGGATAGAAATGGTATAGCGCAGCGATATGTTGGCGAAATGGAGTGGTTTACAGCACTTCCTAGGGGCAAAGCTGAAGAAAAGCCGGGCGATGTGACTTCTTTTATAACAATTACCGTCCAATCATTTTCATACCAAGGAAACAACAACACTGTGGAGGCTATGCGAATCGCCACAACCCGGTCCCCCTCACAAACTACCGGGCGGTGCACAGCGCTTAAAGGTGTGTACAGTACGGTAGGGGATGAAAACCAATTTTTTCGAGTGCCAAGTTTCCAGTTGGCCCCTAGTTTTGTACAGCCTCGTTCGCAAAGTTCTCGCCGATCGGTAGGCATCTTAGCAAAAGTCTGGGGACAACTCATGTACCGGTACAAGAATTTGTACTTCAGGTTTTTTGCAGACACTTGTACCAATACATTTGTTACTGCCAATATTTTTCCCTGGTACCTCTTGATCCGTGAGAACTTTGCGAACGAGGCTGTACGTAAAAGGCGTTACACACGCCAAAAAATTTTCGGCTCGGGAGGCTCTGCCTGACCACTTCTCAACTCTGGACAACGCATCTAATTCCGTTGCGACCACGGACCCAGGAATTACAAAGGAGCAAGTGACGCACCCCCCAACACGTGGCATACCGTAGTGGATGAAGCCGAAGTCATAACCGGCTGAATTATCATAGACTACAAGTACTGTATCGTAGCTAAACTCGTGACGGGGGCTATGTCGGTTCGGGGATTATGTCGGGAACGCGGATACGCAGGGGCAGTATACTTCAGTACTCGGTACAGACCTGAATCCCAGAGTGACGTCAAATGTTATTTCTTGTTCCGTGTCCCGGAACCGACATCCCCGCCGCGAATTTACCCCACGAAAATGCGTTAACCAAAGAAAAAAGGGGGGGCTTGCTCAGAACTTTTTTATCCTTTGTCATCGCGTCCTGCTCATATACACTCTACAGTATTTTTCAGCATAGCACAAAAGTAGATTATATCACTAGTATACAAGGCACAGTGGGAAAGTTTCGTACAAGACAGGGATTATTTCGCTGGTTAACCTAAATTAACTGTGCAAAAACACATTCCTGGGTACTTGTAACTCGCAGCGGGGATTTGCGTTTTTTGCCCTTTGGCCCCTCGTGCTTGCGGCGCCTGGTTGAGAAGGGAGAGAGGGCGCTGCAGTGTTTCCCTGCATGGCGGGCGCCCGGCGTGGCGAGCGCTGGCTTGCGAGATGCTTTGGACTGCGGCGTGGAGGCGTATAGCCCATGCCGAGATGTGGGGGTGCTCGCTTCGTAGGGCAAGATCGTAGTTCTTGGCAGGAGTAGCTTCATCTGGCTTCTTTTCTTTCACCAACATTCCCCGGTGCTGTGAACCAGTCAGGAATCGGGTCTGTTCGTTTTTATAGTGCCCCGTTTAAAGCCATTTGCTCTATAAAACATTAAACTCGAGCACCGTGTGTAAGCACAGGCCACGGCAGTCGATGATAAAGCCACACAAAATGTTTATGATATGTATCATAATAATATTATGTATCATATGAAAATCGTCCCTAGATTACCCTAGCCTATAGTGCCGGACAACCAAAACCTGCCCTTCACCCAAAGTTCTCCGGAAATCTTTGGCATACTGAATTATTAATAACCGAGGAAAAACTTTAAAAATAATTCCTCTGGTAATTTTATAGAGAATACCTTTCCAAAGCCTCTTGTGGCTTTTATCTTATTATCATTTCATTGGTAAGTTCAAACCCAATGATTGGAACCCCGTTGCAGGGGGGCTGTTTAATAAAGATGAGCAACATCCCAATTCCAAGCACAACAACAGCCTCGTCCATGGTCTTATATGAAAATCAAAAATGATGGACTTGTTCTAATTTGTTGTTTAAATAATTTTATCAGAGGAAATTCCCTTATACCTTCTCAATGAGACACTATTCCCAATTTAGAAATTGGATCATGTTGGTCACGAGGGTATTCTAGACCCCATGATTGCCCATCTTTGAATGATGAAGGCTCCAGAACAACACTTATCAAAAATTTAAATCTCTTAAATGATAGATTAGAAGCTAGTGGACAAGGTAATAGAAGCTGATTTTAAAATATATGAAGTTTTGATTGAGTTATGGGGGTTTGAAAAAAGGGCAGTTATTGCTTAATTTCACCCCCCTATGATTTACTGTTAATAGGCAGGTTAACATGCCAAGACCATCGGTAACCTTCTGGTAAGTCTATGATATATTAAATTAACCTAAATTAACCTATAATTAGTAAGCTAAAACCAATGTCGCAGTAGTCCGGTTTAAGTACCTCCCACCATATATTTTGGTTGTCCGGCGCCATACCAGGAACCTTTAGCGCCCAGACTCTCCACCCCCATCTAAACTTTGGGCACTCCAAGAATTCTAGAAGCCGGAGTCCAAGTGCCGGGCCCCTACTCGAGTCGTCGCGGGCAAACCATGCGGGTGAGGGAAACTTGTGGGACTACGCATTTCCCCCACCAAATAACGGGGATATTCTGAATGACCATCAACAGCACAAAAGTATTTATAAATCAAGACATTGCATAGCTAGCTTCAATTAACTCTGGGAATTAACTGAAGAAATTTTTAGAAGGTTCTTGTAAAAGGAATTCCTGTCTATAACTGCTGGAGTTGAAATTACATCCAACAACACTGCATAACAGACGCGTTTTTGGTGTATGATATCAATGTGTGAAAACTCCATATTTTGGTGTTGTATTCGGACTTGTCCCACTACTCCCTTCACTCGTGTGGACGTACTGTGAGTCATGCCCCAATCAGCCACTCAACGCCATCTACTCGAGTACCGTAGAAACTCGCCAAACTCGCTATGCAAGCCACCAGATTGTCGCACTCTAACTGGCCAGCATGACGGACAGTGGCCGCAAGTCTACTCTCCGATTGGCCACAACCCTTGAATGGTGGGCTTGGCTGCATAGCGAGTTTGGCAAGTTTTTACGGTACCGAAAAAATTGAGGAAATTCGCTAAGTCCGCACCAGGATTTGCTATTTCCGGTCCAATTGAAGGGTGGGATTCAGCCTCAGATCGCATCTCTCATTGGTTGCCTCGAACCAACGCGAACCAGCCAACTACAATCGATTGTATAAGCCACAATCTGGAGGAATACGATATCTTACTGGGCCGGAAATAACATATCCTGGTGCGGACTTAGCGAATTTCCTCAATTTTTTCGGTATTCCGAACCCCACCCACCCCAAGGATTTACCCGGGGGTCACTTCCACTAGAAATCCGAGAAGGGTTCCGGATGCCATTTGCTTGGCGAGTAGTCCTTCCGTGTGCCACAGATCTGGAAATATCGTACAAGTACCATAGAAAAAGTGAAACTTGTACCAAAACACAGAACGGCAAAATATTTACACGCCATTTCCTCTCTTTTTATCCCTCAAACAGGGCGAAGAAATTGAAGAACGTCAAAGGGAAAACAAAGAATTACTTGAACCCTTCGGTTATTTTCCCTTTTATTTTTTAAGGAGAACTGAGCGATAGGCGAAGCTATTAAGCGGTTTTCTCGGGATTCGAGGAGATTGTTTCCGCCGCCGCGCATCAGACATATGGTGTGCGACAAGAAAAGAAAGTATACGATCGCGCCACAGCTTGCATACGTCAGGAGGGGTGTTGTAAGTTGAGGCAAGGCTGTAAGGGCATTTAAAACGTACTCGACTGCTCCCAATTGCATGACGTTGCAAAAACGACTGCTATTGCATACCACCCAAATCCTGAGGCTCTGGTCGATTTTTTGCACATATGCAAGAGCAGTCGTTTTTACAAACGTCAGGCAAGTACCGGTATGTGTGAGGTGCGATACGGTACGGCACTGGTTATCCTGTCCGTGACCTTATCTGACGACTCGAGGAACTACCGAGGACCCTGTCTGGAAAAGGGGAATCGGTTGGGAGGAGCGGAGGTGAGAGATTGAATGGGTGACTGTGTGTCAGCAAGGATGGAGGTTGTTGCGATGAAGGGGCTCCCCTACACTTGCATGAGTGCGCATGACGGAATTTCCTTTTGGTCAAAAGAGAGGTTTGTCGAGACATGTAAGTTAACCAGCCCCATACATTGCACTCTCTCAGCCGCAGAACCCCGATCAACGAGGACAATCCATCCACTGTGGTTCCGCTTAGCATCTTAGCACAACAAAGCACCCAAGACATACCACTTTTAGGCGAGGGAGGAAAAACCCTTTCAAACAGTAAAAAAATAGTATATCAACAAAAAAAATAGGAATCACATATAAAAATTAATTTCTATTTCTATTTTTATTTTGGTCTCTCCCACCCCTTTTTTGTGGGCCAAAGAAAACAGCGATTCTATACAAGCGGTTTCACTTTTTCGGTTGCCTACTTCGTGGTAGTTGGTACTGTGTGGTGCAGTGCAGAGCCGATACTGTATTCGAACACTTGTATCGGAAAGTGTTTACTACGAAGCGCATGGTATCCAAATGGTTTACTCATCCAGAATGCGACCTGGCCAGGAAAATTCTCAAGATTATCCGACTAATTATCGCTTGCGCCCCACTAGTTATGAATGTAGTTCCAGCACCACAGCTCAAGTATTTGATGTATGGACGGACACAAGTGCTCCTGTCTTGGCAATCACGATCCCTCACGATGACCAACCTTGAAATCCTTCTAGGGGTGACGCTTTGGTGATGGGGAATTGTCCCTGCGGTGAAAGCTTGGGAGTAGCAGCCAAGGGGGGTTTTTTTTTTGTGGAGAGAGCAACCCCAATTCGTTCTCCAACGTTGAACAATTTTGTAACTCGCGTGATCCGCTGAAGGGGAGCGCTCTGACACTCGCCTAGAGGACCGCGAAACTATGCGACAAGGAACCCAGGCTAGCGTAGGCGTAGCAGGAAAATTCTGCGCCCCGCAGGCCCCCACTGTCCCCGTTACTCGAGTAAACCACAAGCGTCCTCCAGCTAATCACAATTGCGGGTCCGGTGATTCGGGGTGCGGTCGCCTTTCTTGTCATTGGGTCGGGGGACTTGTCTCAAGAATTGTGGTATGCACAAGGTTTTGGGCTGTGCCAAGCTCACTAGTTATTGGCCACTCAGTGCGCGAAATCGTGGGGTGGAACAGGGGAGTAGAGACTGGCCAATCTGTCACCCTTGTGGGTTTCCTTCTAACTAGCTTACTCGCGGTAGGGGTGAAGTATTGGAACAAACTAGGGTCAAGATAGCCAATGCAAAATTTCCTTCATTCAGATCGCCGGATACCTAAGAAGGAAACTAACCGCTCTTTTTTCTGTTCCTCGCACAGACAACTACCCCCCTGTTTGTGTTCCAATACTTTGCCCCTACCGCGAGTACTAGAACCACCGGAGCCATGCAGATCATAAGGGATCACCCACTGCACGATTATTGGTGATGTTTTGTACACTATTCACCTGACGATTGGTTAGCGATTCATAAAAATACTCGCATCACATCTTTGATGTGGTGTGGAGTACAAACCGAAGCTTTCCTCTTTAGCCTGGTTTCTGTTTTAGACGGAGCTGGGATCAAACGTCATGAGTGATATCTTATGATTCCATGCGGGAATCATTATACACCCCCGACCACCGAGACCCCCTCCCTCGCCGGCGCGCCCCCCCAATATTGAGCACCCAGCATGCAGCGCATCTCCAAGTCCCAACAGCCTCCAAGTCCCCCATAGTCATACCCTATATAAGTGACAATTACCCTTCTCGCCCACCGTGTTCTACCACTACACAAGCGGACGGCCTTCCACTCTTACTTTAGCAAATTACCCTTGGGGTTCTCTCCTCTCTCTTGACGTCCACCCACTTGCCAACCTACTTCCATTCACTCGTCCAGCACAACCAGGACCAGCAAGTTTGTCAAAAGCATCAAACTCGTTCGCTAATCATGCCTAGCCATCCCCATGAAGCCCTGCCCGGGTGTTCGATGCCCACTAAGGGTCCCTCCTCCTCTATCGGTAAAATAATTATCTCACAAGCTCCATTCCGCCTCTATCTTTATCAAGATCAGCCCATCCCCGCCCACCTGCCCGTTGACTTTCAAGGGGAAATCTATGCCTCATGAGACATGAGTACCCCGACTTCGATGAAAATAGGGCTTGGCTCAACCCACTACCACAACCCTAACCCTATGGAAGCACTAGAAGTAAGTGGAGCTGACCATACCGATATAATCAAATTAGAAGAGGGCAACGAGGCGGAGGAAGAGAGGAGGTTGAGGACCATCGAATCCGGCCCGCGTTCCGACAGCATGGAAACAACTGAGGAGGAGCTTGTTGCTCAGAAGGTGGCCATACGGGAAGGGATGAGGGCCGCACAACAGAGCGGTGACCTTGTCGGGGTTAGTGTTCTTTATTCTGTTCTTTATCGGCAGCCGCCTCGGGATTGTGGCTGATCGGGGAGGAATTGACCGTAGTATTATGCTGGCGTTCTCTTGGATGCCGCCATCAGCGCGAATCCGTAAAGACTTCTCAAAAATTCAGTAGGCATCGCACTGAGGTTCCCTATGTTCGATCCCGCTAAGGGGTTCTAGGTTTTGTTGCTTGGACAAAGTTAACTGAACACAAAAGATGCAAAGCAACCAAATACTCCCAAGAGCCCTGCACCTCAACCCCAAAACCAAATCATTTCGTCAATTCCTTCTTGTTTAGGATTCTAAGCTTCCTCTTCTGCAGTTGGGCCAAATAGTCTTTTTTATTTTCATTTTGGCTATCGGTATGGTAGCGTCAGTGGGGGGGGGGTGTTTTCATAACCGGAGTTTTTCCTCTTACTCGTAGTTGATGTTCGGTTAGTTCTGTCAACGTGCAATACCAACATTCTCTTATTTATTTTTTCTCTGCCCCGCAACACATCACACTCCCCCACATTGTTCCGTGCTCTCATTCTAGTTGAGCGGTTGGCCATTATAAAAGGCTTTGGGTTCTTATCTAGTAATTGCTCGCGCAAGTAAATTTAGTTACGTCATCAGACCTTGGACTCTTAAGGTTGTTTCTTCTTTTTCCTTAATTGGCACGAACATTTAGTTAGTGCTTGGGCACCACTGTCCTTTCAAAATGTTGGGGTTTCTCTCGTCATTCAGCTGATAGTTTTTTGATATTTTTTTTCATAAATCAGTGTTAGCCCGATATCGTAGCGGAGACATGAATATTGGTATACTGAGTGTTTCCTCGTGAGCTATGACATGGCTGCTTTAAGGGCGCTTGGGGAGCAAGAGAGGGTTGGGAAAATGATTCGTCATGCCAAGACCTATCACCGGCCTTTACTGTGGTATTTTGTCTGAACCTAGCAATGACCCTGACAATATGATTGGCTTTCCAGGACACTCGGCTGTTCCAAGGACCAGTGGGAAAGTTTTCTAAGGTAACTGTGCGAAAACATCCCTCCTAGCACTTGCACAGCTAGAGCCCCCTCCGGAGGTAGAGCCTTACCCAGAGAGGTGGCATTTTGGCATTTTTATTTTCACCTATCATAGCTTGGGGCGCAGCGGAAGGAAAACGAAGTCCTCTCCCCCCATTGAGGGTTTCTAAAGACGCAATCCCAGTGGGTGGTATGTCGCTTCACTGGTGGCCGGCACAATTTGTCCGAAAGCGGGACAGGGCCTCTTTTGCTATCATACTGCCTGTCGTGTAACAGTGACTGCATTGCTTCCCTAGGCATGGTTGTTGCAAAAACCTTTTCAATACTCTACCTCTGTTAGGTCGCCAATGTCTGGATCCAGAGGCAAGAGGCCGCTGGGAACAATTTGCACTTTACTGAAAAGATACAGCCAAGACCCTTTGGTTGTATTTGCTCTCCTTTTGGAAATTTTATTTCCTTGCTATGATAGACCAAAACTATTGGGCTTAAGTTACGCCCCGCCATAGAAGGACAGTTCGACAGCGAATCGCAAGGGTTTTTTGGGGCTCAACGGTTTCTCTTGGATACTGAAACGGTGGAAGATCTTTATTCCCCCTCGTGTGTCTGAGACACAGGTTAATACGCAAATTTGGTTAATTATTAGCAAATTCGCAGGTGAAAAAAACCCAGACCATAACTAATATTAGCAATATGATTGTGCCAAGCACACCATTACCGAAGAATACTCAGAGAGCACCTTAATAATTCCTGTCCCAAAGGCTGAGAGGAGTGAAATAAAATTTTCCACTGTTTCAGCAGCCCAAGAGATGGCTCCTCATTGGTGGGGTGTATATGTCACATAATACAATTCTGTATAGTGTCCAGGCCCCTGACATGCTACCTCACAGAGCGCAAATCCGGGTGGGAAACGGTAAGGCCAAAGAGTATTTGGGGGAAGCACGTGGACAATATTATCAACAAAAGTCTGATAATATTATGCCATCAATTTTGAGTAATATCCCACTGTAACGGCAGACTTTGTAGCAAGTACATCATGTAAGTTTTTTTTCTTTTTTTAGTAATTAATTATTTTATTGCCCATATTATAATATTATGATTTAAAATCCTGAAGAGGCAGGAGACTATAGTAGAGCATCAAAACAGAAAAGCCAAACCTAATAAGGTCTTATGATAGAGTTAATAAGCCTTGTGTTCAATATTGATAGACAACTATCATTTAGTTGATAAGGAGCAATGTTAGATTTCAGGTAGGGGAGTACTTTTACCCTGTTGAGGGAATAATATTATTCCTTAGCAAAATTAACCGAATGTGGTTCTGCAAAGACACTGACTGTCATATCAACACACAACTCAATAAATGACCTCAAAAACCAAAACCAAAAAATATTTAAAAATAAAATAAACATAATCCTAAATAATACTTTCCGTGTGATCCAAAGGTTTTATTGAGATTGTGTTGTTGTGGTAAAGGAACGGTGAGTTCAGGAATGAAGAGGCTAAATTGAGATGCTAGTAGTAGAATATTGCAGCGTCAAATGTTCGGTTACTTTTGTTGGGGGACTATTCAAACGAGCACCTTATTAAGACAAGGAAAGTAGAGTTTTTTGGGATTGAATCCAGTAGTAATTATAGTTGCTAACAACCGAAACTGACAGGATTTGCCTTGTGGGGATCGAACATACAAGAATTCAAGGAAAAATAAACCTGCTAATAAAAAAAGTTTTACATAATATATTTGCTGCATCTGAGGGTACCCGCTTGTCTTTGCCAAGAATACCTCCTCTAATCGATATTTTGCTGAAGTCCTCACCAAATATTCAGCTTCCCGAAGTACTGTCGGTAAAAGAGGGTGAGTACTGTGTAATTCAAGGGGATTACGGTCAAAGGGAAGACATATGAGGCCCCTACTGTAATAATAATCTTAGGATAGTCGAAATAAATTGAACCTCTATCTCGGGAAAAATAATAATTGGGGAAACAAAATCCAAATTCCCATGTCTGTCTTAAAATATCGTAGAGCCTACTCGGACGGTTGATATATTCACTCGAATACGAGGGCAACAAGGCAAGCGACAAAAAGACTTGATTCTTATTTTAAAGAAGAAAGAAGAGAAACATAAAGAATGATGATGATGGACGTTGATGAACGATATTGGAAAAGAATCTGGAACAAGATGGTCTCTTATAGAGACACAGTTGGTGAAAAACAGAGAGACAGAAAAAGGAAAGACGCAAGGAAAATGTAGGAAATCCTCCACTGTCTCGCATCTCAAACTATCCCAATACAAATCCAGTCTCATAGTTGGTAGCTAGTGCTAGTCTGTCTGATTACATGTTTCCACTATACTAGTCAAACGCATATCAGAATTTTCAAAACACCAAGTGATTCTGGTGAGGACGTGAAACACTAGGTCCAGCCGTAGTAAGTTTCAACAGACTGCTCCTGTCATAATTAAACACTTGATAGTGGCGGCAATCTTAGAGGCCAGGGATCGGGGATCCCTCCATTTCCCTCGATGCTAACTACTAACCTCAAATATTGTAACGCAGTAACAGAGTGACTATCTTCGTGGGAACCAGCAGCCATCTTACCCGTCTCACGGCGCCGAGCACCCCATAGGGTAACTTATAGTGAGAAATCTGAATGAGTTTGCAACACCCCCCCCCGCATCCGGGGTAGCACGATATCTCTAGCCGTGGAAGCATCTACTCAACACCTTATCCGTAAGTTGATAGCATTATATAGCAAGAACTCAATCCTACTTTAATTTTTTGCCGAGTTGCTACGGTTGGTTTTGTTTGCAGAGGGTTTCTACCGCATTAGGCTTCAATCAATACATCTCTTTAGCTCGAAATAAATATTCCACTTAGATAGGTAGTGATATAATCGAAGCAAAGCCTCACCTGGACGCAGATCCAGTTCCTTAACGCGCATGCAACTCCCAATCGCACACCACTCCCGGTTGCATTGCGGCGAGGACATTGCACTAACAGCCTCAATTCCCGTATGAGAAATTTCTCAGCCTCACTCTCTGAGTCCTGAATTCCAAGCCCTAATCCATTACCTTCCCTCTCATATTCCAATCCCCCGAACCGCCACAAGTAGTAGTGCCGACTTCCCCGTCAGCGACCACACAGTGACCCAACGGTAATAGTTTTAGGGGTTGATTCTAAGATGGTATTTTCGTAGGGCGATTCTCCTTTTTCTTATTTTGAAACGGGTCCTCTTATTCGGAAGTGTCCTATTTGCGGGTGGGCGTTACGGTGGGTACTGTAGCTCTTTTAGGGGAGGGGAAGGCATTTGTCATTAGATGTCCATTTTTCACCACATTTTGGCATGCGCTCCTACCAGTCGCGCCTATTCGCAATGTCGAAACGTTTTAAAAAAAGATTGCTACTGCATACCATCAAATTTGGCCTCTTCGCTTGGATTTTGGTGGTATGCAATAGAAGTATTTTAAAAACCGCTTCGACATGGCGGGTGGAGAGAGAAAAGACAGATTTCTCACCGGTTGTATTTAGGAGACGGGTGGGGTGGTATAATAGGTTTATGGGTGGTATTTCCTATTAGTCATACACCTTTGCAGAAGGGAAACGATTGGGGAGTCGTTGTGGCACAACAAGCCTCATCACCCCGCTTTCTTCAGCTCTGTTAACTGAATATTTATAAACTCCCTGATACCTCTACGAACCGCTACACCGTTTCTACGCTCAACCAACGCCTTGGATAAGATAATAGGATACCATGTCCCAACCTTTACTTAGGCGGTCGGTTAGCTTTGGCGACGGCAACACTAACTGCAACAACATAATCGGTAGTTTCAACAACACCTTCTATAAATCCGAGGAGGATACGCTGATTTTGCGCTGGCTCTCTCCATTGGAGCCAAATAACAGACATAGGAACGTGCGCACCGACCGGTTCGACGGTGTCGGGGAATGGCTTTTGGAAACGAGGGAGTTTAGAGAGTGGAGAGGCAGCGAGGATGGGGCTGGTAAGGAGGTCTTGTTTTGCTCCGGGAATCCAGGAGTGGGTAAGACATATCTGAGGTGAGTAGTAGGATTCTTTGAAAGAAGCGAATACCGCTGACTGCTAGAAACACTAGTTCCATGGTGATCAACAGCTTGTGCGACCAGGCGGGGACGGAAGATATCGCCGTTGCAGGCCTGTACTGCGACTTCCTTTCACAGAAAGAGCAAACAATCGCCAACATCATGGGGGCTATTCTAAAGCAGTTAGTAGGCCGAGGGAGAATCCCGGATTATCTGCGGGAGGCGTTTCAAAAAGGGCAAAAGGAATTCGGTGGTAGGGCGCCGCGACTTGTGGATCTGATGGGAATGTTGAAAATAGCGATTTCTTCGCTACCCCAGGTTTTCATCTGTCTCGACGCTTTGGACGAATGTTTACCGAAGTGCCTGCCAGAGCTTTTCGAGTCACTAGGAGATATTGTTCGGGAGTCCCCTAAGACGAGAATATTCCTCACTGGGAGGCCCCACGTCGGGGGAGATGTCCAAAGATATTTCTTCAAGGCCGTCGTAATACCCATCAGCCCTAGCCCGGGAGATATCCGGGATTATGTGGAGATGAGGCTAAACAGGGATACCGAGCCAGAGGCTATGAACAAGGAGTTACGAGTAGACATTGTGAGGGTTATTCTGGAGAAGATATCTGATATGTGAGTAGGAAAATTCGGCACCCCAAGGCCATTGTTGATGTATATTTGCTAACGATTATGTGAAGATTCTTGCTTGTATCGCTAAACATCGGCGCCATTCTGGAGGAGGTCACCATCCGCCAGAGAAGAAAGAAACTCGAAGAAATGACACAAGGCAATAGGCTGAGCGAGGCTACACGGCAACTCTATCACGACTCAAAGCGCAGAAGGGGTGTAAATCGGTACTCGGGCTGAAGGTCCGATGTGGGTGTTGTATTCCGAACGGCCGTTGCGAGGCGAGGAGCTTTGTCATGCTTTGGGAGTGGAGATAGGATCTGCCGATCCGGATCTGGAAAACATTCCTACGTTAAGGACACTTGTAGCATCTTGCCTTGGTCTTGTCACAGTCGAGGCATCTTCGTCCACTGTCCGATTGGTGCACATTACTCTTCAGGAGCATCTGTCAAGTGATCCGACCCTATTCCATCACCCTCACTCAGCAATTGCAGAGGTTTGTTTGACATACCTTAATTTTGGATCTGTCCGGGATCTTTCACCAACTCTGCGCTCGGCCCCGTCAACTATTCCCTTCCTAGATTATGCTTCGGTTCATTGGGGGAGGTATGCGAGAAGCGAGGTGACGGGAAATATAAAAACACTTGCTCTAAGACTCCTCGATATATTTGATCGGCATATATGTGCCCAACTACTGTTATTGCGTTATTATAATGAGATATTCGAGGAACCATACTACCGCGGGAAGGCAGGACCTGTAGGATTTACAGGGCTCCACGGGGTAGCATTCCTGGGGATCGTGGAGATAGCTGAAGGGGTATTAGATATGAAGGAATGGGACGTTAATGCAGCCGATTGCACGGGGAGTGCGGCTCTCACATGGGCAGCGATAAGAGGGCAGGAGGAGGTAGTAAAGATGTTTTTGGAACGAGGTGTCAATCCCGACCAGGCCGACACCTTTTATGGCCGGACGCCTCTCTTGTGGGCAGCTCGGAACGGGCATTCGGGGATAGTAAAGATACTTTTGAAACGGGGGGACGTCAATCCCAACCAGGCGGACACCAGCTCTGGTTGGACGCCGCTCTTGTATGCGGCTCGGAACGGGGATTCGAGGGCAGTAAATCTGTTTCTAGAACGAGGGGATGTCGATCCCGGCCGGGCAGACACCTTTTATGGCCAGACGCCGCTCTTTTGGGCGGCTCGGAATGGGCATTCGCGGGTAATAGAGATGCTTTTGGAACGAGAGGGCGTCAATCCGGACCAGGCAGACACCTTTTATGGCCGGGCGCCACTCTCGTTGGCAGCTGAGAACGGGCATTCGGGGGTAGTAAAGATGCTTTTGGAACGAGGGGATGTCGATCCTGGCCAGGCCGACACCAGCGATGGCCGGACGCCACTTTTGTGGGCGGCTCGGAACGGGCATTCGGCTACAGTAAAGATTCTTTTGGAACGAGGGGGTGTCAATCCCGACCAAGCCGACACTTTTTATGGCCGGACGCCTCTATTGTGGGCCGCTCGGAACCAGCATTCGGGGGTAGTGAATATCCTTTTGGAACGAGGGGACGTGGATCCCAACCGGTCAGATACCAAGTTCGGCCAAACGCCGCTCTCGTGCGCGGCTCAGAGCGGGCAAGAGGAGGTAGCAAATATGCTTTTGGAACGGGTGGAAGTCAATCCCGACCAGGCAGACACCATATATGGCCGAACGCCACTTTTGTGGGCGGCTCTGAACGGGAATTCGGGGGTAGTAAAGATGCTTTTGGAACGAGGAGATGTCAATCCCAACCAGACTGACACCAAATATGGCCAGACACCGCTCTTGTGGGCGGCTCAGAACGGGCAAGATGAGGTAGTAAAGATGCTTTTAAAACGAAGGGATGTAAATCCCGACCATGCAGACACTGAATATGGTCAAACGCCACTCTCATGGGCGGCCGAAAAAGGGCATTCGGGGGTAGTAAAGATGCTTTTGGAACGAGAGGACGTCAATCCCGACCAAGCAGACACTAAATATGGTCAAACACCACTATCGTGGGCAGCTGAGAACGGGCATTCGGCGATAGTAAAGATGTTTTTGGAACGAGGGGATGTCAATCCTGACCAGGCAGACACCATATATGGCCGGACGCCACTCTCGTGGGCGGCTGAAAACGGGCATTCGGGGGTAGTAAAGATGCTTTTGGAACGAGAGGATGTCAATCCCGACCAAGCAGACACTAAATATGGCCAGGGGCCACTCTCGTGGGCAGCTGAGAACGGGCAAGAGGAGGTAGTCAAGATGCTTTTGGAACGAGGGGATGTCAATCCCGACCAGGCAGACTCCATATATAGCCGGGCGCCACTATCTTTGGCGGCTGAAAACGGGCATTCGGGGGTAGTAAAGGCGCTTTTGGAACAGAGAGATGTCCACACCGCCAGGCCAGATAACAGCTAACCCAATATCGCTAGCTCTCTCCGATCGACATTATGGAGCTGTAGCTGTCTCACTAGAGCGGGCCAATGGAAATTGCAAAACAGCAGACCATCGTTCCTCGGCATCACCTCCGCCCTCCGCTGTGTATCTGAACGAGTCTGTGGTAGAGATGCAATTCAAATCTCATGATTCTAATACCGACATCATAGGCTCTAACGGCCAACCTGCTACCCTGCCGGCATCTCATGGCTGGCCGTTGAAACCATTGAACCATGGTAATTCTGTCCCCAAGTCCGCAGATAGCGGCAGCTCAATATAATCATATTGTTGGCCCCAACCGCTTTCCGTCTTGCCCTGAAGCGCTTCTATCGCTGGAGGAACACCAAGACCATCGTTTATTCAATTCTCTTATTTGCAGTCGACCCATGCTTTTCCACTCCTCCCTTATTCCTCCTTTTGCTTTTCCCATCCACGCTCTTTCTTCCTAGTTACCAGATATATACTATAGATATTCTGCTTCACGATGGACGGCGGATGCAATGCTGAATTCCTATCTACCCGTTGGATGGGTGGATTTGCTGGGATACTATCCTCTACCTTCCCTCCTCGACCAGAGTTGCTATGGTTTTTTCTTTTTAATTGCCCTGCTGAATCATTTTCTCTGGATATTTTCTTCTCGCTCTTAGCGTCTTTTTCCTCCTGTTATTCCCTGACTCCCCCCCTTGTTCTGTTTTATAAGCTCGTCCAACTCGACTTTTCTGTCTCCACTGCTTACCATAGAAGGCGCGAGCTATAGACAATATATAATGTTTAAGGTTATGGCAGGGGGGTCTACTACTTAGCGGCAAGAGCAGATAAATAAAGATTGGGGTGCTAATGGGGATCCTATATACCTGCCTTTCTGTCTGCTCTCTAGACGTCACTTTATGTGTAATCTTTGTCCGAATATGTCAGTAATATTTAATGACCCTCTAAAGCCACTCCGATTGAAAGGAGACGGAGCAGCCGCACAACCCCCCGCCCCACCTCCTCAGCCGTGACCACCTAGCAGGGATATTCACAACGACAGTGACTGCCTCTCTCAGGGTTAGCCGGCACTTGCTCCTCCTCCCAGGCCTGTTAGGATACTAAAGGCCAGTGGTGACTCGGATCATGTAACTCAGTCAAACTCCTCTCATATAATTTCCTCTATCTCCCACTATAGCCGGCATATGACCTCCCTTCCAACCTTACTTTTATCATTACACAAATCTCACAAGTACCTCGCCCCATGAGCGCCTCTTGTCACAGGGAGCCCGGGTCCCGATCCTACGATCATGTATTACACCCTCTATGAAGTAATGCCCAGATATCACTTGCCTACCGGCGCTGACACCTCCGTCTCTCCCAAGAAGAAGAAAGCTATCCCACAAAACCACAATCCCTCCCCTATCCTCTTGAAAGCCTTGCCCGGCTCTTCTCATGCTAGTGCTACAGAAGCTGAACTCGCGTGTCCTCTCTTAGGCTGTCCTTCGGTTTTCGGGGTGGGGGGGAACACTACACAGATACCTCTGGAGGCACCTCAATACCCCCGTGCTAACGGCTGCACTGGTAGCGAGAAACATACTTGGGTGAATCTTTTGGACTGCGAGAACGAAACAATGCACGGCGAGTGACAAGCGGTGAAACGAAACGAAACCCCAAGCAACTCACGGCCTAATGGTCCTTCCTTCCACAAATTCACCCCCGAATTTTTACTGACCAATTTGGCATAGCCACCCCGGGACAGCGCGACGCCAGAATAGAAAAACACAAACGAGGGCAAGGGCTACTACTCAGTTCAAGCTACATGCCAGGGGATGGGATCACGGGATAAGCATTGGTTATCTAGAACGTGGAAATTTGGGTGGGAATGTGAACTGCCAAACAGAACTGCAAAGATGTTGAAGTTCGTTCTCCTTATTCCCCCCCCCCTCTTGAGGCTGTAGCGAAAATGTTGGTATCCTCTAGTCTCATATCCCACATCAGGAACATCTTGTTTGTGGGAATGGTTGGGTCTACACAGTGTCTCCTCTTTATCAGTGACAAGTTACTAGAGTTTCAAAACAGGGCTTTCTTTTATTAATTTCTTAGACATACTACTAGACCAAGGGATATACGTACAGTAGCACGAGTCTTCCAGAACCGGATACCTCGCTGAGCAGTACAAAATATTCGACACCCCAAATTGTCAAACAATTTCATTTACCTCATGAATCACGAGCCGGAATGCCTACAATCTAAACAAGGATACTACAAATCCATCTTTCTCTCGTTAGCCAAACCACTAACACATCAAGCAGCGAAATCAAAGAATGGAGCATCCACGATAGCTTGCAGCTCAAGGGCAGAGAGACAACAATCTTCTTAATTCACGGAACAGATCGAATGACATGCATCGGGTGACGCAGTTGGCTATACATTTGGGATCTTGCACTGTTGTCAGTGTTCCGAACCGTCCGGGGGCCCCACAGGGACGGGGGGGATAATGCCAAGAAGACGGGACGGGACGGGACCGTTAACCGTGGTCCTGGGTAGGTCAAGTTGCTCAGGGGACGGCCGGGCTAGGCTGGGACCGCCGGGCCCTACACGCTAGGCCTTTCTTGGT
>Ga0307517_10000557_pt1 | contig 63771 bp, 78 predicted proteins | sample 23_EM_MG_FD_194515 | JGI IMG/M metagenome (GOLD analysis project Ga0307517, IMG submission 194515) | Populus trichocarpa ectomycorrhiza microbial communities from riparian zone in the Pacific Northwest, United States - 23_EM | ecosystem: Host-associated > Plants > Roots > Unclassified | place...
CCGCCCACAATGTCTCTTCCAGCTACCCACAAAGATATCAGCGCTCACCCAGCCAAAGACTCTGTCGTTGATCCCCTCAACAAGGTCGACAAAGAAGCCGACATTGACAGGAAGGTTTGCCTTCTCCTTTATCATCCCCATTTATCCACTTTATCCTCAACCGGCACTTATAGATTCGCTTCTACGGCGTTATTGATGCTTTTCGCAAAGGAAAAATCCCCTCCAACGCTCAGATTGACAAAACCTTGCGATATGTCGTCGAGCACTCCCCAATCGATCTCGACAAACTCTCTCCCGACGGCAAAAGGCTCATCCAAGAGTCTCGCGACATCATCAACACTGCTCGTATGATGGTCGATCAAAAGAACGCCGACGAGCTTTTCCAAAATTTCATCTGGCACACCCAAGGTGTTGACACCGACAGTTTGAAGCCGGGCGGCTTGTCCGAAAAAGTACCAGAGGACAGTCTTAAATCCAAAACAGACGGCGAAGAGGGTACGCATTTATTGATGTCCCTAACCGCATTCTAACCTCCCCTTTAGCCGTTAAGCACCTCCGCACTCTTCTTACTCTGGTTCTCACCAATTCAGAGGTCCGCAAACTTTTCTACGACTTTTCTGTCATCGGCCGCGACCTCCTCGCCAAAGGTGCCGCCAAGACTGCAGAATTGATTGCCCCGTCAGATGAAAAACTTCGCCAAGTCGACCAAAGCGCTCCCAACGACCAGTTCATCACCGAAGGTGGTCGTGTTGCCGGTCCTGGCGAAGTTCCTGTTCTCGAGTCCAGGATCTTTGGAACGGACAAGAAAATCAAAGCACATCCGCACGAAGGAGTTAGCCTAAAACATGAGGACGGAACGGAACATCCTCTTGATGAACATGTCGACACTGCTAAAGCGAAATACGCCGAGGTTAACGAAGCAGCGACTTCCACTGCAATTTCTGCGAAGGAAAGGGGCAAGGCCGTTAGCTCTGCAGACCAGCCCGCCGAAGTCGTCGATGAAAAGAAGCAAGGCGTGATGGACAAAATGAGACAATTGCGAGTTCGTATTTTCCCCCTTATTTGAATTCCGTAGTCATATTCACCGAATTTCTTTTTGATAGAACGGACTCAGTGACCGTGTTCCCCAAGAACACAAGGACACAGCACAGGAGAAGCTCGATCGCGCCAAGCATTTCTTCTCTGAGGAATATTTCCCGGAAGAACGTCGCGACCAGTTCATCTTCCGCTTCAAAAAAGTTTGTTCACATGTTTACGATTTGGAATGATTGCCTAATACCATTTTTAGGTCGTCATGGAATGCCAAAAGCACGACAACTACCAGGAGTCGGTCACCTGGTTGATGAGTTACATCGAGGAATACGCCAAGCACGGTCGTAAGATCGCAGGCGCCAGCAAAGAACACACCGCAGACTCGGTGGTAAAGGACAAGAACCTCAAGCGCGCTACCCGTGAATTGCGCACTTTGCTCGAACGTTTTGCGAACAACACGTCGATCGATATCGTTCTCGACGCCACGGACGCCATTATTGACGATGCCCGTCGGGATGAAGAATTGCGCGCATGGTTCTCGGATTTTAACACTTACATTCGCAAGCTTCTTTTGGAACCGGGCTATGTTATTGAGCCCGACTGCAATAATCAAGCTCATCGTCTACGCGAGAGTGGCCGCCAATTCTACGACGATAAATATAAAGGACATTTCGATAACTTATTCAACAGCATCGGGTCGTGGTTCAAGGCATTCGGTGAAGATCAGGTATGGCTTTTTCCACCTTGGCCTCTACTTACCCACTTATTCTGGTACAGCTCAATAAGCAGTTTGGCGACGACTGGGCTAGCTTAACAAAAGATTTGCTCTTTGACAGCGAGGGTTCGCTTAAATTCAAGTCCGATCTTTGGAATGACATTCGTAAAGTGATCCTTCCCACTTTGATCAAAGAAGTTGGGTATATCCCCATCCCTCGCATCGAGTACACGGACGATTCTCTCGATCTCGTCGTTGAGAACCTCACTCTGCAAGGCCGCAATCTCTTCCCTACCGTCGTTCAGTGCGAGGCGCATAATTTCTTCAAGTTCTCGCCCTATGATACCATCGCTGACGATCACAGTCATCGAATTACGCTCACTATGGAGCAAATCCAGGCTGACATGCGGGACGTCGCGTTTTATTATCACAAGAAAACTGGTTTGCCGAAGATGAAGGACTCTGGTATGGCCGACGTCCTACTTGGTGGCGAGGGTCTCACTGTACTTTTTTCTTTATTCTGCCCTTATTTTGGTGATGAACATAATTTTCATAGGTCACGATCAACCTCGTGTCCACCAAACGAGACCAGTCCTCCGTTTTCCGCGTTCAGGACATCAATGTCAAGGTTGGAACTCTTAAATTCGCCATCCGCGATTCGAAGCACGACTTCCTTTACAAGACCCTCCGTCCTCTTGCCACTGCCTTGATCAAGAGACAATTGCAGAAGGTTATCAAAGATGCCTTGCGCACTGGTCTCGAGTACATCGACGGCCAACTTGTTGGCGTCCGTGATCGTATGGCCGCTGCAAAGGCGAAGGAAGGAGAAAGTCGTACGGATGTGCTTAAGGATGTACGTCAAATCATCTTGATATTCCGAGTACTTAATAATCTTTTCTTTTTCGTAGCTCCTCCATAGCAAGAAAGACGAAGGTTCTATCAAATCAGGAGAGAGCCGCTCCCACTCCCACTTCAAGGTCGTCACGAACAAGAGAAATTCGCTTCTTGCAACTCAAGGACACCCTGCAGGGTGGGTCAACCGAACGGCCGAGGTTGAAAAGAACGTTGAGACGGGTGAGGAGTGGAGATCGGATGCGTAAGTCGCTTCTGTGGTTTTTTATTTTATTACCTTTTGCTGATTTTATTTTTGCCGTTGTAGCTTCACGGTTGTCTAAAGCGTCCTGTCTTCCAAATACCTCTCTTCTTGATATAATGAGATTAAGATTATTGTAGTAATCATCTGGAACGCTTTTTTCTCCCATTACTGTACATTCTAATTGTAGTGTCTGATGAGTTGAAATACATGCCTTAATTCTTAGCTTAGGTTTACGTCGGCCCGGTTGCCTGTGATGTATGTGGCCGTGCAAAAGTTTGACTGCCTACACAAAACCACGTTTCACCACCGGCAGCCCTTCCAGAACGAATATGATTGTTTATCGAATAGAACGATCAAGGTTCAATTACTATGAAAGCATTGTCGATATGGCTCGTGTCGCCTTCTCTGCCTTCTTTCATATGAAAAGCTCCTTCTCTCTACACACACACTCGATATCACACATCTGCTTCTTCGTTCTTCGTTCCTGTCATTGACTTTTTCCCAGAACTTTGATCTCTCGGCTTGGTTTCGTTTACGATGGGATTTTGGATTGAATTGTAGATCTTCGATCGATCCTGACGACCCCTGAACCGTTTGTAAGTAAAAGGATTCGGTTCTTCCGGAACCGGGAAGAGATCATCATGAGATGTACTGGACAACAACAACTTCTCTTCCATCGCGCGTGGCCCGGGTGCACTGAATCTTGAGGCCGTTCGGACTCTTTGTAAGTTTGGCCTTTTTTATATATATACAAAAAAATCATTGGGGTTCTAATTATTGCATGGCCGCACAGATTATGTAAATAAGGCCAAGATTGCGCCTGAAGTTGCGAGTTTTTTTCAAAAGCTTCGTCGTTTCTATTTACAAAGGACGTGACGGATTCGTCGATACGAGCAGAATCGACCTGCGGTTGCGAATATTTTGGGGGAGTGGGGGGTATCGAGCGTCGAATTGAGGAGAGGGGTTTTTTTTTGGAATGCAGATTGGAAGCGAGGATGCTATGTATGGGACAAGTCGACTTTTCGACGGAGTTGGGATTTAAAATTTAACATTCGTCTGATACGAGATGACTACAAAACATTACTTTCGTCACCACGAAATAAAGAAAGAAAGAAACCGTCACTCTAATAAGCAAGGAACGGGACTAGAACAACCTCACAGTTGCTTTAAAAAATGTCGATGGGAATTTCAATCGTCCCTGCTACTCCTCCAACATGCCAACTTCATATTCCCCACACACGTCCCACCGTGAACCATCAGCGGCAGCGCTCACATATTTCACGAACCGCATCACTCGCTCGTCCCTCAGAACGAGTAGGAGCCTGTTATACCCAGGCTGAACAGTCAACAGCGTACTGTCCTCTTCCTCAGGGCCGTCGGAGGAATCACCATGGGTCGAATAATGAGAAGGCGAAGGACTTTGGAAACTCGAAGGATCTCGTTTGGATGACGTTAGGTGGGGGTCACGCGATGTCCCTTCCCCTTTGTGCGTGCTTGACCGATAAATCGCGGGATCATCCTCCTCGTTATGTGGAGCCATGTAGCACTCCCATCCACCCCACTCGGCCGTTATCCATCCTCTATCCGCCTCTTTGCCCAATTTCCTTGTGGTTTGCCTGCTCCCAGCTCTTGACCCATCGTCATCTTCATCAGACGACTCCACCGGATCTCTCACAGGGGGTGTGAGCCCAAGCACAACATCCAGGCGTGAATCCTTCTCCTCACTCGTTGCGAGTGTGTAGTCCAAACCGGGCCTGAATCTCCTCGCCTCAACGGCATGCTTCATCGGAATCAACCTTGTCACGAATGACAGCCAAGCACGGAAGGCAGCCGACGGAAACAGCTCATTTTGCAGGCTCCGCATGATTTCCTCAGGAGACGAGGCATGAGCACGAGGACTCACGGCCTCGACTTTTTTGGCATTTTCGGGGAGAGTTGTGAGGACGCAGTAGCGCCACTTGTGGGGAGGCCCTTTGAGGGACCACTCCCCATCTGTGCCGGAGGTGTGTGGGGGTATGCGCTGAGGACGGTATTCACCGAGACCGTCGCGAGCGTCGATGTCGCGCAGGCGAGGTTCGAGTGCCCCTGCGAGTGCACTTTCGAGGAATGAGTGGAGTTCGAGAGAGGATTCTTCAGCGAAGCGGGAAGAAAGAGCAATCATTGTACGGAGTTGGAGGTAGACTGGGTTGAGGAATTCAGCCAGGAAGGCGACGTGGTCAGTTGAGAGAGCGGCCTCTGGGATGAATTCGGGATGGAGTGAGGGGTAGGGTTTGAATACAGTAAGAGACGATGTCTAGAGCCGTCATTGACATGTGAGAAGCAAGAGAGAAAGACGGACAGACTAGTTGTTCTCGAGAGCTTTTGATTTGTGTCGTAGGGGGTTCGGCAACGTAGCCTTCTTCACCCTCTTGAGGGGCATGAAACCATCCACTAATGCTTAATCGCAACTTCCCATCGTCTCCGATCACAACCTCTTCGACAGAATGGAAACTTTTCCCTGGTTGGACCTGAAAGAAAATGAATTGATTCCAGCTGGGTGATATAGTTTTCGCAGGGATTGGATCTGGTTCGGGTTGGCCGTCTTGATTGATTGAAACAGGGTACAACTCCAGTGCACCTCCCCAGTCCTTCTGCCATAGCTGATAATGGGGCAGTGGCATGTACAGGATATAGGATACGCGTCGGGTGCCAATAACGTCGTCGTGGTTGAGGAGGTGGCAACCACGAGAGTAAGAAGCGATGGACATATCTTGCTTCTTGCCTGAGAGAGGACCGCAACCAGTGACCGAACGCAGAAAGGTTCGAAATTGGGGTGAGTAGAGGGCGTCTCGTAGAGCGAGTAGGTTGGGAAGACGGGCGATCTGGGACTGAGAGAGAAAATTCAAGGAAGCGAGATCGCCAGTCTGGTTAATCTGGGTACAACACCGTCAGAGGCGTCGAGGTCGAATGGGTAGATATGCAGACCTTGTATATATCAGTCTCTTTTTCGGAAAAGCTGAGCTCGGAAAGACACTCGTCTTTCACATTCCGCAGCAGGTCCTCCTGGAACAGCTTTTCGACAATGGCATACTTGAAGGGGGAACTCTGGCGGTAATCCGAGTGCAAACGTGCGATATTGTTGTGATCAAACAGGTTTCTTGCAAAGCTTGGGGTGGTGTCGCCCGAGATGATGAGTGATCCAGTGCTGATGTCCAAGTGGGTAGTTTTGAGACGCTTGAGCAACGGGGCGGTATCCTGGATGACTGGGGAGGGCGAACGATTTCTTGCCCTGGCCATAGAGGAGGAGGGGCAAGGAGCGCAGTGCATGTGAGGCTTTATATATTCCATGCGAAAAAATGATGCACATCAACTGAGGCGAGACTCTGTCTGGACATTACAATGGATTTAATTGCAGTAGGCCGCTCTGGGCCATGATGGTTATAAACATAAACATCCTTGTTTAAAAGATAATCTTCTTCCCTTGACTGGGTACAATCGCAGCTGTTTCGCGTTTCGCCTGTGCGAGTGCCGCTCCAGGTCTTGGACGTGACTTTGTTCCCATTTCCTCCCCGACTTTCTTCTTATGATCATCCTGAGCTGCTTCACCCTCCTTCCGTCCCCTTGTCTTTTTGTACCCCGCAGAGAGTGGTCTTCTTTTGCGTGCCACAGCGCCACCAACGTTCGAACCCCCACGTCGAACAGCATCCAGACTGGCGTACTCGACTACCAGGTCCCTCCCGTTCAGATGATGGTTTTTAGGATTGATAAGGGCGGCAGTTGATTTGTCAATCGATGTAAAGTCCACGAAAGCGAAGCTAAAAGACGTATATCATCAGGCACAGACAATAAAAGAATAGAAGCATACCCTTTACATAGTCCGGAATCCTCGAATGTACCCATTCGTATCTTCCTTATCCAGTTTTCTTTCCGACTCTCTTCTTCATCTTCGCTGTCCTTGCCTTTTGTTTTGTCCCGTGGTCTGTGCGCATCCAACAGCTGCCGGATGTCATCTTCTGTAGTTTGAAATGGGAGATTTCCAAAGAATAAAGTCGGAGCTGCAGGCTGCTTTTGGGCAGAAATAATTTTCAGTGCGGTTTTTGAGTGCGTCCTGTGCGCGACGGACGGGTCAGTAACAACCGATTCGAGTGTAGTGGCAGCTGGCCGTCCTTCAAAGTTATCACCTATCAGAAGAAGAGTGAAGTGACAATCTCTGCAAACAACCAAAGACGTTCATACCGTCTTTGATCAACAGCTTTCGACCAAAAAGAGGCCGTTCTGACAGTGCAATTGCCGCAATTTTGGCTTCGGGAGTAGCAAAGTCAACATATGCGAAACTATACTTGAAACAATCAGAATTCAGCACCACAAACAAATCACGAAGACGCACCCCCTGTTCTCTGGCATCGTCCCAGGGCCGCCTCGAACCTTGGTAGGCATATGAATCCTCGTAATCTCACCAACCCATTTGAAAAACTCCTGCAGATCCTCATGTTTCGTTTTATACGACAAATTTCCGACCCACACCGAGTTTTGTCGTTTCGTCTTTGTCGGTTCGGCATCGACAGGTTGGGCGGTACCGTCTTTCAGCTTGCGTTTCTTTTTGGGTTGTACATCGCCGTCTTTAATCAGCTTCTCTGCACGCTTTGCCTCTTTTTTTCGTCGTCGCTTTTCGGCATGCGACAGTACGGGTTCGAGTACTTTGTCCGAGTCGTCGCTCGCGTGATCATCGGATGTGTCTGGATTGGTTTGCTTGACTGTTGTGCGTTTCTCAGTTAATGATTCAGAGGAGGATCCGGAAGAGATAGACATAAGTGAGGTCGTGTGACCCGTGAACTAACTGTGACGACCGCCTTGCTCTTTTAAATTTATCTCTTTAACTGAATATAATAAAGACTTGAAGGGTAGAAGAATTATTTACAATCCTAAATATTAAATCGTTACGGTTGACCGCAAATGATCACTAGAGGAGTCGGAGAAGAGGATTTGACCATTGACCCACTACGAGGCATTATGACACTCTGTTCTCCACATGGAAAACTCAACTCACAATGCCGTCAGTCTGTACAAGCAGCCAAACTCACTGGCACAGACTCCTCGCCCAACTGCCTTTCCGCCAATCAACTTTGACCATCACCCTACCGCAACCCAGGGAGAGGATATCAAGTCGCTGCATACTTTGGTGATTTACGTTGGACCGAAATTCAACGACACCCCATGTACCGTTCTTGATGGCCACTCGGTCGTCTTCAACAGTTTTCGCTGAAGAAACAGATTTTCTTGCAGCACCTTGGAGACTCACATTGGATGCCAACACATTCGATTTCCCTCCTTTTTTTTTGTGGAACATCTTCAACCTGAACAGTTCCAATGGTCGATATAATACAGCGTCGATGTTTGTAACCTATTGACAGCGGCCCGGCTGAATATCCTTCCCGGGCCGAACGACCGGCGGATTGATCTCTGTAGACCACAAGATGTCCAGTTTCTTACCCCCCTTGAACCTTCCTGACGGCATAATACTTCTGATTACCGATGAACTACCTTCACCTGCAGATTTTCTCCTTCATCGAACCCTATCTGCTCATTTGAAAAGACCCATCCAACGACTTGAAGTCGAGCGCAGAAATAAAACGAGAGCGGTCATCTTATCTGTATCAGAGGATCCGGGAAGGTGGAAAGCGCTGGCGTCCAAAGCGGTAACGTTCACACTGACTTGGGATGATATTTCATTCTCTTAAAAATGATTTTTTTTGCGTTCATGGCAGAATATTAATCTCCAAAACCACTTCGATTCTGGGAATGTGCTTTTCGTGGATCTATTAGCGGGATTCGAGGCACACGATGACTGGCGCTTACGCGGGGAGAACGGGTTACGCAAGTCATTCGAACACGTCCGAGAACATCTCCCGTCCGATGCTGAAAATCTACACACGACGCTGGTGATTCTCGATGACATTTCAAGTTTGGAATGGATGGGCCTACCCTCTGCACAAGTTCAACGATTCGTGCGAGCATTAAGGGCTTTGTGTTTGAAGGTAATCTCTTCTTTTCTTGGCTGAAACGATTTGAATGTTATTTTTTTTTTTTTTTTTCAGACTAAATCGACACTCTTAATCCGTCATCATCTGGTTGCGACAGCAGAAACAGAGCCAGACGATCTCTTTCGGCTACTTCTCCAAATAAGCGAATATCATCTCGAAGTTCGACCTCTTTCGAGTGGTCGCAGCGGCGAAGTCACTGGTGAGGTCGGTCCTGTCTCTCCTACCTGCCTAGTTGATCTCGATTCTAAAATGGGACTGCTCAATGTAAGATATCGTTGCATCGAGGATTCTCAGCCCGTTCCGAATCTGACGGTGTCAAGCTCATCAACAGAAGTTCTGCGCTTCAGTTTAAGCTTATTGATACGGGCCCTGAATTCTTTGCGAAAGGCACAAGTGCTGGAGTTCTTTAGATCCCTGTTTGTATCATTCTCGCTTATGAAATACGCCTTGGCCTTCTTTGTCGATTGCTTGGCCCGGGGCTCTCTAAAGTGACACAAATAACATCGTGCTCTGCATGGGATGCTAGGACTGAAATAAATCGCAACCAGTTTACTGACAAGAAGTTTTTTCTCGCCGAAAGCAAGCACATTCAATTATATCTCCTCCGACTTAAATATACAATAAGAAATAAATTTGGTAGATAATAAAGTAAAAACCTGCCCACTTTCCTCACCAACCAGCAACAACCCTCCTCTCCTTCCTAACTCCTTCGGCACCAAGCACAGAGACAGGACCCTTTCTCGCCATGGAAAAGATAAAGAAAAGCACTACAACCGCAAATTGGAACCAGAGCCACGCTTTGAACAAGAAACTGTTGTTCTCTGCACGTGTGTTGACAATAATAGCTTGTGCATCCTCATCGCAATGTGGTGTCATTTGCGAGGATTCAGTATGTCTGTCACCGCTGTTGTTGCCTCCTTCGGGATCGTCAACAAGATTGGGCGACAAGCCCGAGGCGTGGAAGCTGTTCTTTATACCATCGACAGTTTGATGGGAAAAACCAGGGATGCGTCTCCTAGGTTTAAGTGAGATGTTATGATTCGCTTGCAGAGAATTTTCGTCAGATGACATTCTTTCAATCCAACGGGTCTTCCTCGATCTTAATGTTCGAGACATGTTCTGTAATCGAGTTGCGTGCTTATCAGCAACAAGCATTCGCTCTAGACCAGGGTTTGGTGATGGAGACTCCACCGAAAGTCTGAGACCGTTTTCCGCAAGAAGCCCTGACGTGTATCTCGGCGTTTGCAAACCAGAGTCAGGCTCAGCAGTCGTTGGCGTACGAACATCCATTTCTTCTGGCAGCATGCAGCTTAATGAACCAGGGGCAGGAGACGGTGTAGACGGTGCAGATAATAGACTGAGGTTCGATAGACTGGCGGTGTGCATGTGGTTTGGGCCAGACATATGCCAACTACCTTGCCCGAACGTACTCTCCAACTCGTTCTGTAAAGTTCGCCCAGGCGAATGGTCTGACTGGGGAATTGGTGAAAAGAAAGGAAGAGGGGATAGTGTCCCAGACAGTGAAGATGTCGAGCTCGACGACGACTCTCCCGAAGGGTGATGGTACATACTGCGCCCTGCATTGGAAGCTCTTGTTTCATCTCTTGAAAGTGAACCTTCCTGCCCAGCGAATAAACCCAGAACGGTTTTCCGAGATTTAGTAGTCCCAGGAAACACAAACGACCCATTTTGCAAAATGCTGTCCTCCATATTTCTCCGAAGACTCTTGAATCGAATGGTTGGAACTTCGGATTTATCGATTGCGGTTGGTGGTTTTGCATCTTCGTCGGGCTCTAGTTCGAGTTGTACCGCGTCGTGGTCCGACAGAAGCTCGTAAACTTTCGTCATATTCAAAGTATCCTGCTGGACATTAGCGATCTGGTTCGCAGTTTCGACTTGCTGATGGAGGATTCGTGCATTGGCCTCTTCAAGTTCCTTGACCTTGTTAAGAAGGCGAACTATGAGAGATTGGCCTGAGGCGACGTCTTCACCAAGACAATCTGGGTCGTAGCGCGGAGAGGAGTCAAGGCCGTTACGAATATGACCCTCTTCTTTTGGTTGGCCCAGAAGAGGATAGTGCTCGGAAGGACCGCCAAACTTGGACCCTGGTGGAGCAAAGTCGAGGACAGTATCCTCTGTTTTATTGCTTCTGGCAGCATTCCGCATCGCCTCTCGTTCCTTCTTTCTCCGTACTGCTTCATTCGTAACGGCGTTCTGAACCTTTCCCTCTAGCTCTTCACTCTTTGCCTGCGTCTTCTCCAAAGCGTCGCGAAGATAAACAATCTCCTTCTCCAATCTCTTCAATTCACGACGACCGGCGATATCGGCAGAAGTAGCATCTTCCTCCAACTTCTGGAGCTTGCTCAGAAGCTCCGAATTCTGGTCTGTTAAAAGCGAAATGTCCGCCACGGCAATGGATACCTTACGTGCACGAGTTTTAAGTGGGTCGGGTAAGTTGGATTCTGAGACCGAATGGGAAAGATGCATAGATTTTGACATGGGGTCTGGAGATGGGGAGTGCGACAGTGAGGGGGACATGGGTATCTTAGCCAGGAACGCTTCATGCTTCGATTTGAGAACTACGTTGTGGTCGTAGACCCTTTTCACCATGTTCGTCGCTAAACCAAGCTCTACAAAAGTCAAATGGTAATCACACAAGCCGAACGACTGGTCGAGGGTCGAGGTCTCACCTTGTTCTCTCTCCTTTATAATCCCGTTGGCCTTGAGCAACAAGTCATGCAACTCTTCTCGTGATTTTTCGCTCATCCACTCCAGATCCTCAGGGCGAGGAGACTCATACCCAAAGCTCGATGAAGGACTGTCATTATCCCATGCGGCCATCAAGCGGCGGGTAGCTTCGATAGGTGTGTTGAGAATGTCCGCTGCAAAATCCGATGACGAGTTATTCCGCGAAGGAAACACGAATGTCGATCCGTAAGCTGGCGGAGGTGTACTGTTAGCTTTTGTTGCCATTGAAGTCGCTCTGCGAGCTTTAGCAGGTGGGAGGGGGCGTGGTTTGTCAAAATCGGAAAGCATAATTGAGACGGATGTGTGTTTCGCAGTAGAAATCGGTATTAGAGACTGTCTTGCAAATCTTCAGGAGTAGACCAGTTGAAAACATGCCCACACAGTTGAACAGGGGTAATGGAATGTCAGCCGTCCTCAGGAACCCCAAATGGGAGCTGGCGGTGAAGGAGCATGTCCTAATTAAATTCGAACATGTGAAATACAGATCGCAATCTCATGATAAATGACCAGAAAATATGCAACTAGGATGATTCTACAAGGGTATCATATGCGAGAATAAAATAAAATCATGGGCTGAGAAAGCGAAACATTGGTCTTAAAGGGGGACTGCCCAAATACTTTTCATCTCGTATTGCAAGAATTTTTTTCACTTCGTCTCCAACCAAAGAAACTCCCCTGGCCTAAAATCCTCCGAATACATCATCGACAAAGGCAAATTTATTTCTGCTGGCTGCCCGACATGGAGAAACCGAACTTGGGTGCCGTTGGTCCTGACGAGGTCGTACCAGATGTACTAAAAGGTGAAGACTGTGCCTTGAATGAAAATAACCCAGGAGTTGTACTTGGAGTCGTACTCGAATTAGATGGCGTTCTACCAAAGTTGAAATTTGTCGTACTGCCTGGTGTCGTAGGAGTAGAGGGATTGCCGAAATTGAAGGAAGATTTGCTTTCAGGTTTATTCGTGTTGCTCGTCGAGGCGCTGCTAAACGGATTAAGAGGGCTCGAACTATCCGAGGTCGAGGATGTAGCCGTGGTCGTCCCGAATGGCGAAGCAGTGCCTCCTGTAGTGCCAAATACGGTTGGGCCATTCGGCTTCCCAAATGAAGTGGTGCCAAATGTACCACCACTAGTACCAAATGTTGGTTTAGGATTACTTGGGTTCGTCCCAAAGGACGAGGTGGCAGTACCGCTTGAAGTTCCAGTTCCGAACGCCGAGCCAGTATTTGCAAACGGGGAGGTTGTCGTTCCACTACCCATTCCAAACCCAGTCTTGACGGGGTCCTTGACTGCAGCTGCCGTAGCTCCATCACCACCAGTGGTACCAAAAGTAGGTCCAAAAGCAAACTTCGGAGCGGATACCCCACTTGTAGTTGTAGTCGTCCCCGTTGAACCAGGAGTAGTGGTCTGCTTAAAATTGAACATCGGATTCTGCGTCTCCTTTTTCTCAGCTGCCACCGTCGTTGTCATTGGAGCACCAGCGGGTGTGGTAGTACTAGCAGCTGACTTATTGAAGTTGAAGGAAAATTTCGGCGTAGTGGTTGCTCCCGTCGTGCTAGAAGATGTCCCAGTTGTTGTTGTTGTACCTGTCGTTGTTGCGGTAGGGGTTGAGAATGCGCTGACTGGTTGAGCCGCTACTGCTGATCCCTCGGACTTCGGAAATGGAAACATCGAGCCCGACTGCGTGCTTGACAATGGTCCTGTAGATCCTGTAGTTGCACTCCCAAACACGTCCTTCTTCTGCTCCGAGGGTGCCCCAAACGAGAAAGGGAGTTGGCTTGTTGCAGGAGTAGGGGGTGTGGTCGTAGTCGTAGTCATAGCAGGAGGGTTTGAGTTAGCCGGTTGCACTCCAAATCCAAATCCTGTGGTAGCAGGTTTAACGGGATCGGCGGGTTTGGCAAAGAAATTGGGTACTGCCGATGCTTGGCCTGTCGGACCACTCGTTTCAGGAGATTTGGTAGTAGAAGACGGTTGGCTAAAGAAGCTGTTTGACGTTGACGTAGTGGCCGTAGGTCCCATCGAAGGGGTAGTGACAGTGATTGTCGGTACAGGAGCAGTGGATGCAGCAGATGCAGCAGATGCAGCGGCGGCCTCCTTCTCCTTCTTTTCCCTCTCAGCCTTTTCTTTTTCGAACCTCTCCTTTTCTTGTCGCTCCTTCTCGTGCCTCTCCTTCTCCAACCTTGCCCTTTCAGCAGCAGCAGCTCTCTCTCTCTCCACTCTCTCTCTCGCCTCTCTCGCCTCCCTCTCCCTTGCTTCCTTCTCCATCTCCTTCTTCCTATTTGCTTCACGAACTTTCATGATCGCTCTGGCCTCTAATTCCTGTTTCTCCCACTTCGAGAACACCTTCGCAGGAGCAGGCGTCCGTGGACTTCCGTTCGTGCTATCAGACAAACTAGATATGCCCGGTGAATCAGTGCCATTAACGGACGACGCAAGGTGAGAATTGGTGCTTCCCGTCAAGCTAAGAGCCCGTGATGTCGAAGAAATACGTCTCACAGCCGTAAGTGTGGAGGTTGAAGAACCAAAAGGTGTCATTGGAAGACCGACAGAAGTTGCAATGGAATGTCGGTATGATGACCCTCTCCTCGGCAGAGGAATCTCATACTGTGATTCAGAAGCAGGTGACATTGTAGGAGTTGTTGAGGTGGACGCGGACCAAAGAAGGTTCTTGCCTGGTATGCTTGGAGGGAATGGTATACTTTGTGGCTGTGGAATCATCAATGAATGACTGGGTACGACAATGAGAGAGAAAAAACGAACAGAAATATCTAAAGAGAGCCTAGCGTCGTCTGATCGCTTCGGCGAATCTTGCCAAGCTAACAGATGATCGGCTTTGGCCAGTTGATATTCCTCCTCAGTCAACCAACACTCGATACAGACTTCCATATTGGCATTACGATCCGGATGTTGGGAGTCCTTTGGCTACGATAATAACTTGAATCATAACACAAACTTGAACGACTAAACTGATGACATACCATGACAAACTTCTGCCTCGCCTTCTTGACAAGTGCTTGACGCAGCCGCTGGCCATTCGGGCCTATTTTATATCTCACACCGTTACTCTCCCACTCCTCTCCAATCTCACGCACTCTTTTCGACGAAGTAACTGATTCATCCATTGATACATCGCTCTTCTGTCGCTCGATTTCATGACGCTGGACATGAGACGAACGTTTGCCACGTTTTCTTCGGGATGATGATGTTTCATCGCTAGAGTCATCACTGTCATCCTCCTCGCCTTCTCGTTCCCGCTTCTTACCACGAAGATAAGTGGCTTCCGATTTTCGCTTGGCCACAGTCCGTCTTTTTCTTCTCCTTCTCCGCAACTTCGAGTCTCCGTCTACTTCATTCTCGAAAGAACTCTCATCGTCATCCCCACCAAACGTCGAGCCAGCTTCAGCGCGATCTCGCTTTCTGCCTCTAGAAAAGGGCTTCAACTCTGTAATGTCATCCATGTCCTCGTTGTCGATGTCCATATTCTGATCAACTTGGTAACTTTGAGGCGCCTTCTCATTGGAAACTTTGCGAGCCCGTTTCCCACGTGATTTTTTAGTCTCGGTCGCTTCTTCGCTGTCTTCGTCTGCTTCTTCCTGTATGCCACGTTTGGAACCTCGCCTAGGTGCACCCTCCTCGAATTCCGCATCCTCATCGCCATCGATCAATTCTTCTCCTTCAACCCGGGTTTTCTTAGCCTCGTGCTCCTCATCTTGCTCCATATGTCTCGAACGTTTCTTAACCTCGTTATCTGACAGACCATCGTATTTTTCCGTATAGATTGAGAGACGATCGGACTTTCTGGAAACACCTGGCTGTACAAGAGTGATCGAGGAATAACCGTTCCTGTGGAAAAAAATTCATAGAAAATTACGTAATAGTTTGTCAGCCCGCAAAGCTTTAATGCGTGTAAGCCACATACGGAAGGCGATCATTGCTGCTGCGGGGTGCTGGGGGCAGCATGGATTCAGTATATCGGGAAGTGTAGCCGCCGGGAAGTGCAACTGCTGTGCTGTGTAGCGCGGCATCGGTGACTGGTGAGTCAGATAAGAGGTGAACCATATGGATACACAGAAAACATGCTTACCTGGGCGCTGGCGCAGATTAAATGTAGACACTGCCTCGACTTGCGACACGGAGGAAGGCTGTACTGGCAAGTCTTGGGCCGGTGGTCTGGATTTTGCTTGTTTCCTAAGTTCCTCTTCGCGAGCTCTCATAACGGCATCGGTGTAAGCCACATTAAAAGGGCGTAAATCGTCGTCTGGAATGCCATGTCGGCGGCGTGTGGCTCTATAATGAGAACAATGGGGAAAAGAGGTCACGTAAGTATGGAAAAGACTTGGAGAAGTAGAGCGAAGACCCACAATTTGTACGACCTCTCCCTCCAGAGTAAGAAACGCCGCCAAAGCCGAATTCCAACTGCATAGCTCAGGGAAAGTGCGACAAGGACAAAAACAAGTCTTTTAAACGAAACTAGCGATTTTGACGAGTTACTGTCCCGACCCACATGAAAATTGGCACCCTGGGCGATGGGCATAGTATCCTGCCCTAGGATATCTGACCCGTCTAACTCCATGGCTGGGACGGACGCAGAGGACGGTGGCTGACCAGCAGTGGTTACAATGGTGGAGGTCAACAGTCAGGGAGGAACTCATGCAATCTGTGGTGGAGTGTTTGTACATATTTTGTTTGAAATGAAGCCAAATAAGGAGTAAAATGACAACTGCGATTGGTGGTTTGACCATCACCATGATAATCCTTCAAAATGTTCAGCGTTCCCCTGCATATATTTAGTGATACAGTCCACTTACTAATGCCTAGGAACACGGCTGCTAGTGCCTTCGTTGCTTCAACTGGTTATGTGGAAGATGGACGCAGACCTGGTCCACGCTTGACTGTCCTGAACATTGGGTATTCGAGTACTAAACCGAGTCTACATTTTTTGTAATCCTCTTGACTTGAGAATAACGACGAGTAATAACGTGAGAACGTGCTAAAAAAATTCCATCAAAACCACCTCGTTTCTTCCCTCCCATAAACTCGAAGGAATGGTCGATACAAGAATTATAACGATCGAAGAGCTCCGTGCAAATAAGACAAAGGATAGCTTGTATCTTCTTGTCAGTGGCAAGGGTGTGTGTTCTAGAGCCAGCCTCATGAGCTACACTTTCCACATATGACACGTTCAACTGACTATCCATTTCATAGTCTACGATGTGACAAAGTTCGTTGACGAGGTAAAGAATCCCAAATCCTCAGTTCGATTTGCGTGTCCTAATGAGGATTAATTAGCATCCCGGAGGAGACGAGGTCCTGCTTGCCGAGGGTGGTACGTGGCAGCTTCGTTTACGTCCAAATTTTACCAGTTTCATTTACCCTTTCAAATCGGCATATGCAGGTCAAGACGCAACAGAGGCATTCGAGGACGTCGGTCATTCTGACGAGGCTCGTGCATTGCTTCCCGGAATGTACGTTGGTGACTTTGAAGCCAAAGAAGTGAGCACACATACCCTCTACACTTATCCGTCCTTACTGGACTTTCCTGCCCTAGGGCTACAAACTTAAGTCAGCAGCTGCGGAAGCCCAGTCGCTTCGTGTCGCGAATGCTGCCGTTCAGCACGGTTCAAAGTAAGCGTCGTCATCCTACTCCAGGTTGATCCTTATTCAACCATCACGCAGTGTCATGTACTTCCTCCCACTAGCATTGCTCGGGGCCTACTTCGCATACCATTTCTACTCGACAGGGTCCGTCTAGGTGATCAAAGCCTGCACGAGGTCAATACACATACCCCTATGTTAAATCCATAAGCCTTGCTCTTCATCAGGGATCCGTGTTTCTCCTACGACCTCGGGTGTTCTAATTATCCTTGACCTTTATGGTGTCATTGTCGTTCTATCTACCTGCCCTGCATTCTTTTATATTGCATTCTTTATGATATGGGCTTGATCATATATAGAAGTCTCTGCAATTCGAGAACTATATCCATGCTTTTACAAAACCCGCCGTACTTCGTTCGAACACCATTTAAACGATGGGGACTGACTTGACGACGATCACTTCCAAGAGGCAATTCTATTTATAAATTTGGGGAACACCTCATGATCAGCGAAATCTAATAAGATGATGATTGCGAAATAATCATATCTTGAAATTTGATGGAAATCCCTGCAACATACTCACTGCACACTCATGCAACCTGTCGTTTGTAATGAACATGTAGCATGGGTCTGCAGAGGGCATGCCAGAGAATCTCGTTGCACTCTAACCCCAGAAGAAATAAAGTTTTCAGTTAAATGATAAAAGTTCAATGCATGTCAACTCACCAAACCTTGATCCCAAGCTTCTCCAATCCCTCTTTGGCAGCCTCATTCCTTGCAGCTTTCTTCGTACTCCCCCTTCCCTTCCCATACAGCTCCCCATCCACAAGAACCTTCACATACCACACCGGGGTCACTTTCGTCCCTTTGATCATATCTTCTGCGGGTAAACACATATCCCTATACGCCGCAGAATCAGGCTGATCGCCTTTAAGCGCCTCCCCAACATTCAGATCATCATAGACCCATTCAACGCTTCTATTCGCCTTCTGCAAAAGCTGATTGAACAACGGCAAATGACCTATCGTCGGCTCGGTAATACTGATATTGCGGCCGACATAAGTAGGGTTCCCATTGCCGTATTCACTTACAAGCGTGTCTGGAGAGACGTCGAGATTGAGGCGGGAGATAAGGGACACAAGATCTTTGGTGCTGGTGCCGTTGCCGTTGCCGTTCAGGGAATTCGCTATATGGGGGAGGGGAAGAGGTGGAAGGCCGTGTTGGCGCCGAGCAATTTGGTAGGCGGAGATTGCGTATGGGCGGAAGAGTTTGTTGAGCCAGGAGCGGACGGTTCCGTCACCTTGGTCGACGTAGAGTCCACCTACAAAAGCCTGCGAGGGACAAGGAATTTGATTTTTAATGTATACAACGGCGTGAGAGACATACCTCGAAGATATCGGCTTGAACATTGGTTGACGCACGCAGGGTGATGGCCTGCGCTGGATGTAGACGAAGTTTCTCTGGAAGATTGTACTTCAAGGATCTCAACAAAAAAAATCGGCCATTAATTCAAATACAAAGAGGATTTGGACATACATCTCAGCCAACGTAGGATTTGCAACGACCATTGCCCTTATTTTCTACAGAAGAGCATAAGCATTGGTGGAAAAACCGGAGGAAAGGAGATGCACCGTCGACGGACCGACTCGCAAACCTGGAAACATCTCCATCAATAATCTGGTGACAGTCAGTCCGAGGACCACATCTCCCAAATGTTCGAACCTACGCGTATCATAAAAAAAGAATGATAACACAGCAATAAAAGAAACCACTTTTCATTGTCTGGACTGGGATCGTTTGGGTGATCCTCAAAGCTATGGGTTGGCCTCCCAAACACGCTGCGGTGAGTAAAGACTTGTACTCTAGTGGCTTGAGACTCTATCGTTGGCAGAGGAGGGAAAAGTGTGTTCTCCTCTCCAAAATCTGGTCTGGGAACAAGAAAGGACGACATTAGCGCCCACAGATCGATAAACATTACACACTTGAGAGAAATAGCCATTGTATCCTGTAAAGAATCAGATTCCTGAGCGTCTTGAGAGAAATTGTTGGATAGAATCAAAGATCGTGGGTGTTTGGTTGTGGTGGTACGACGAAAAAAAGTATGGTGATGAAGAGAACACTGGAGTGCCCTCCTTAGATGCATTTATCACCGGAGAAAGATGCCAGGATGCCAGCACTTCTCTGGGTGATAATCAGTCTCCCGTAGTCGCACAAATCCCAATTGAAAGTCGCCTCCTTCTGCCGGTGCGTGTTTGCTGCACAAACAAAGCCTTTTTCGGTAGCATTCAGATTCTTTGAGAACAGAGGTTATGAGTCGGTTACTTATCCAAAGGTTTAGCAAGGAATTCCTTCAGTTCAGAAACCATGATAAATAACCTACTAGTAAGTAACAGCGAACGGGGACCTTTTGCGGGACCGGCCCTACTTGAAACAAGTTCACGCGCCAATTACTCTTTCAAAGTGACAGAACATGTCCCAATCGCCTTACATCGACAGGCGCGAAGCAGCGAAATCTTACCGTCCCAAAGCAGGCGTATGTCTTCATAGAAAAATTGCATTGAAACCAAAACACCCACATTATTTTCGCAGACGATGTCTCCAGGCCTGCAACGTGCACGCGAACCCTACCGAGTCAAGAACGCACTCCTAGGTCTCACACTGGGCGCATTCGCAGTAGGAGTCTGGGCGTATTCGATCAGCGCAGTGAAGCAGGATGTCTTTGACGATGTTGACGAAGAAGTGGCAGCCCTTTCGGCGGGGGGTTCAGTGTCGGGATCAATCCCTGGAGGAGGTGTTGCTGCCCACAGTGAACAACTATCGTCCGCACCGGCCGCTTCGAGTGTTCCTACTGTGTCAGCGGAAGTTAAGAGTGCTTTGGCGGAGGCAGCAGGTATTAGGGCAGGGATTTCACGACATACTGTGCGGGGTGTCCTCCCACCTTTGGAGAAATATTTTCCAGGATTGTTCAAGTTAGACCCAGAGAGCAAAACTCTGGTATGGGGTGCAACTCCTGTGGATAATATGGGCAAGATGGGTGATAGATCATAAACTGCAGTAATATATTCGAGTGGGTTGTAAAGGTACCAGACACTATTTGAACAAGAATGAGGTAGTAATGTATGTAACAGTCGGAATTGTCATCGACAGCAAAATGAAAGCAACGAAAGCACTGATTTGGCAAAATCAGATAAAACGAATGAAAACGAGGGACTGGTATATAGTAGATGAATAGCGTAGATGCCAAGAAGTAGAGAATTTGATTATACCCTCTGATTTTTTACTCACCCCAGGCCCCAAACCCCTGCCTTCCGCACACCGTCGACAAGGGCATCAACATTGCCTAGCATCGTCCCCAACAATTCTTTCTTCTCCTCTAACGTCTTCCAGTTAGTTCTCTTGTTCTCCTTGTCATCTTTATCATCTCCCTGTTTCACTCCAGCAGCAGTGGCCATCGATTGTTCCACTGTTCTTTTGAGTGGAGTCCTCATCTTCTCCGCGTCTGACCTCTTCCTCTGCGATATAGAAGGCACAGGTCCATTTCCAGGGGCAGACAAAGACAGACTCTTCCTGTGAACTCGCCTACTGCACTCACTTGCGGCACCCACTACAGGTTGAGAACTCGCTGTAACCAAGGATGGTCTCCCAACACCGGGGACCAATATTTTCTTTGGACTTTGGGGTACATAGTCCACTTCTTTGCGAAGCATCATCAGAGACCGGGGTTGAGCAGAGAAAACCCTGTTGCCGTTGTCATTGGACGGAGGAGGGTTTGGCGGTGCGACGAGGTTTTTAAGAGGCGTAGTGGACCTCAGTCCCTTAATAGGACTCCTTTTTCCTGATATACTGGGAGGGGTAAATACGGGTGACGGTAGAGCTTTTTCTTTGATGGGCGAAGGTGGACCTTCCACGCTTGATACAGCCGTAGATGAAGACGCATTCGAAGAAGTGGACGAGAATGAATTCGTAGAGCTTCCAGATGTTGACCGGATTGTCTTTCCGACCAAATTGGGTACAGATTTTACTGACGATGACACATAGGAAGATCCTCCAGAAGACGAAGAGTCACCTGATTTGGTGAACGAGAGAGTTCCAGGGGACGATGAGCCAGAGAACGAATATGTCGAGGAACCGTAGCGTGAAACCAGGCGGAGAGGTGTGTTTCCAGCAAGGAAAGGTTTGGTAGGACGAATCGGGGTAGCTGGGGCTGTTGGTGGTGGTGTTGATGATGATGCTGGTAGAGCAGCAGCAGCAACAAACAACGATACAGGAGAGTTCGAAGAAGGGGTTTCATCCAGAAGATAGAAATATAGAAACTCCAGACATTTCATTCTGAAATCCAGATCAGCTCTGAGTTGCGAAGTGTAGGAACGATGCATACCTAACTTCACGAGGCGTCCCGAACCTTTTGAGAATTTTGACAACTGCGTGTACGCCACCTGCAGATTCGAAAATACGTAATGCGGCTGTCGAATCAACCAGGATGCACAAGAGTGTATCCAGAACAACGGAAGTTACGTGAGGAGGAGAGGTGAGACAAACCGCTTCTGGGTTGGTCGACGCTGGGTCAGGTTTCGCTGGGAGATATCTCGAGGCTAGGAGGAGGTCGAGCAAAATCTATAACAATTGTGAGGTTGTTTTTCATGTCTACGTGATAAGAATTGGCAATACCTCGAGTGAGCATTTACGTCCTAGGTGCTCCTTGCTTGTTTCGTGGTTCAGAACAATGCCTTGAATTAGGGAGAGCGAGAGATTGAGCTGGAAGGCTAGTTCTTCCATTTCTGATGTTCGCTCGCCTGACCAACTTTGTTAGACTTCAGAGTGAGCCGTAACCGAATAAGAACGAACCTTCTGCTAGGCTCCTGCTTGTGAGACCCTCTAGTCTCAGGGTTGAGAGTGTAATCCAGGGCAAAAGATGTGAAGGGACTAACGGACATCAGCACCAGCCCCTGAGTAAAAAAATCAACATAAACGTACTATTACACTCGAAGGTATGCTGCAACGCCAAGAAGGCATCCTTTGTATCAGAAGCATCCGTGGTAATGCAAGCCATAGCAAGTCGTCTCTCTAAATTTTTCAGAGCCGCCGTTTTTGATGAGGGAGACGAGCGAGGCGACGCAAGCTACGCAAATTGTTGTCAATAAAATCCCAACCCAAGAGTAAGATGAGAAACCTCGTCTAAAGACGCTCTGATACCCTCTCTCATAGAGATCAGAGTTTCCTCGAAACCCATCGTACCCAAAAGAATGTTTGTTGAAGAGATGCCAGTGATTCAAAATTAACAGGTGTTGGTTTACCGTTTGAGTCTTTGATATCCGAACGCGTTCAACACCACGTGATCGGGTTTTTCAATCCGGGAGAATAATATCCGAATCGCAGGATGCGTTTGTCAGTATCTTTGCGGGTTTCCTCCTACTCTCTGAAGGGAACGCGGCCATTTACTTACTTTCAACCAGCTTTGGTTAAACATAGGAGGATGGCTAGCTCACGGGCCGCCGCAGTGAGTTTTGACAGGTTGGCTCTGCTCTTCAGTTTGCTCCAAATATATTGTTTTAGTTTGGATTAAAAGATACCAACCTTGTAAAATTCCAAGGCCTCATCGACGGCAAATGGGTCGATGCAAAAAATGGGGAAAAGATCTCCGTCCTCAGTGAGCTCCACTCTCACCTCCTCTGCCTCCCACCCATTCACCAATGAATTTTTGGAAGACCCTGCCACAAATGAAGAACTCGGTACTGTCCCGGAAATGGGCTTGGAAGAAACAAAAGAGGCGATCGAAGCCGCTTCAAGGGCATTCGTTTCATGGAGCAGGACCACCGCAAAGGTTTGTCGTCCTTTGCCACTTGCAGAGTCCAGACTATGGAGATTGACCCTCGTTGTAAAGCATCGACATGACGTCCTTATGAAACTCTTTGATCTGATGAAGGTGCACCACGATGACCTTGGGAGACTCATTGTATGTATCAAGAACCCCGTTCATGGACAAAATTCTGGAAAAGCCTTTAGACACTCGAAAATGGGAAAACCCTCACCGAGGGGAAGGTGACTCATTTCTCCATTGAATAATCCATGTGGATTGACGGGTTTCAAGGGTGAAAACGCATACAGTGCTTCGTTTGTCGAAGTGAGCCATATCTTAATGTTTCCATGCCATGGCTAATGCCTACTAACAGTGGTTTGGTAGGACGTCTTGTGATCTTTACGATTGAAAGCTGATGAGTTTCATTTTGAAGCGGAGGAGGCAGTCCGCACGTATGGGGACCACATTCCAAACCCACTCCCGAACACTCGCTCCATAGTTGTCAAACAACCAGTCGGTACGTACAAATATTGTGATGAGGGAACGTCTTTTTGACAGCCAGTTCCTTTTACCCAGGTGTCGCGTATGTGTATTCCAGTTCTCTGAAGAACCCCAACCTGAGCTTGACTTTTTAGCTCGATTCTTACACCATGGAACTTCCCTTCAGCAATGATTACACGCAAAATTGGTCCTGCTCTTGCAGCAGGGTGTACTGTCGTCATTAAACCGGCACCTGAAACCCCTTTCTCCGCTTTGGCACTTGCAGAGGTCAGACCTCTACTCTACGCAAACGAATTCAGGTTGACCCTCCCTAGTTGGCATCTCGTGCAGGTGTTCCAGATGGCGTCATTAACGTTGTTACCACTCAAAAGAACGTCTCTGAAGTTGGACGGGAACTCTGCGAGAACAAGATTGTCAAAAAGGTCAGCTTTACGGGTTCAACCCCTGTTGCCAAGTTGTTGTATGGTTTGGCTTCGTCAACCCTGAAGAAGTGAGCTTCTGTTCTGTTTATTCCACACAATACATGATCCGATACATAATAATTAGAGTATCGTTGGAAGCAGGTGGAAACGCCCCTTTTATTGTCTTTGATGATGCAGACATTGACGAGGCTGTTGAAGGTTCTTTTTACTCTCTTACTTCTTCGTGAAATACTTAAGAAGGATTTTCCAGCTGCCATCATCTGTAAATTCCGCGCTAGCGGTCAAACTTGCGTCTGCGCCAACCGCATTTACGTCCAATCATCCGTCTATGCCGACTTCGCCTCCCGTTTGGCCAATCGAGTCTCCCAATTCAAAGTTGGAAACGGTCTCGAAGAAGGGGTCACCCACGGTCCTCTCATCCACCCTCGTGCTGCTGATAAAGTTGAAAGACACGTAGAAGATGCTGTAAGTAAAGGTGCACAGATCATGGTGGGTGGGAATAAAATCGAAAACACGGCATTCTTCGTCCCAACTGTGCTTTGTGATGTTCCCTCAAACGCCCTGTTGGCTACTGAAGAAACTTTTGGCCCGCTTGCTGCTTTGACGAAGTTCGAAACGGAGGATGAAGCCATTCGCATGGCGAACGACACTGATTTCGGGCTTGCAGGCTATTTCTTCTCGAGGGACATTGGGAGAGTCTGGAGGGTCGCGGAAAGGTTGGAGGTGGGCATGGTTGGTGTGAATTCACCCGTGGTCGGCCAGGCAGTCACACCGTTTGGTGGTGTCAAGGAGAGTGGATTGGGTAGAGAGGGTGGACCGAGAGGTATTGACGAGTTTATGAATGAAAAACTGATCGTGTTTGGTGGGATAGGTGGTAAATTGTAAACTGACAAGGATACTATTTCTCATACAATCTGTATTTTACTTGCTTTCTGTTTTGAATATACTCGTTCAGGCTGGTTCTCAGGGCAAAGCCAGCCCTTGATTGATGGCATTTGCAACTTGACTGGTATTTGGCCGGTTGAAGGCATACCTATCAGCTAAGTCAAGAACCAATAGCTCTAAAGCTCAATTACCCCTTACCTTTCGTAGCTGTCAATGTAGAGATCGTCCGTACTACAGGTTGCATCGAAAGCTGGATGTGCAAACAGTTTCTGCAACCACGCATTGAATCTCGTCCCCTGCGGCATCTGAAATCCTCTATAATGCGTCAAGACGATCCTTGCCCGATACAACCCTGTAGATTATTTGTCAATACTCAACCGCCAGAAGATTTAGACGGAAATTGTTCATACAGGGACCAGCCATGATATCCACCCATCCAAGGTCATTCCCGTCTGGAAGCCAGGTCCCCAATCCCTTCCTAATGGCCCGTACATCATCTTCCTCAGTGTTTCCTTCGTCTTCAAGGAGCTCTTGTTCAGCTCGTTGTAGGAGTTTCACAAGGTCTTCGATGGAGGCATGAAATTCTTTCCCGTATTTGATTTGTTTGTCCCTATCTTGGGCTTGGAGATAACGATAGAACGAAGGGACCAGAGACCGGTTAACGTGGTCTGCTTGGAGACGAATAAGCGCCCTTGGATCTGATGCCAATGATTAAGTATAATTGCATCTGATGGATGAGAAAGGTGAATTCACAAGGCAGAGAGATCGGGGGTAATATTGTGCTTCCGTTGAGCACAGAACCTAAGCTGATAGGGGTTTGGATCAGTAACGGTAATCGTCGACTCGGATCCACGCAATGTACTCATTCAGGTACTCGAGGATGACCGTACTTTCGTTTAGAGACCTTGGAGGATTCAGTTTGTTGAATTTTAAGGCTGGTACGAGTCCTTTAGGAGAAAGTTCCAGCAGATCTTTGGGTTTTGCGTAGGGATCAACTTCGTCTGCTCAACGCTTAATAGGTGATACACGGAATAAAAAGACGCAGAAAGACATACAATACTAGAAAATCCGAGTTGAGAAAATCATTGTCAATGGTCCCTTGACCTTGTCTTTGCAGAGCTGCTCACTTGGTACTGTATTCCTAGTATCTCAAACGCGACCCAAACCCTCTGCACGAAGGGGCAAAAGTTGGCTCCAAAGAGGGTTATGTCACTCTCGATTTCGTGTTGCTTCACTGTGGTCAAAGCGACTCCCGTGGCTATTTTGTGATAACCACGGCCAGTGTCTATTTCGTTCGATACGTTTGGATTCTTCGACATGTGGGAGTTTGGAAAAAGTTGGAGGCTAGGGCCGGACGATCTCCGACAGAGACCTACAGCCATGTGGCAGAATAAACCACGACCTTGCTTCTCCCTCTGACGACAAACACTATGGTTTCCGAACTGAAAGAATTTCTTGCTAAACTTTCGGATGATCCTGAAAGAGACCAAGTGAAATCAGAAATCGAAGGCATGGCTTGCAACAATTTGCTCATTCCGATTCTGACACGACATATAGTCCTACAAAGTATCTACGGCGAAGATGCTATTCGTGTCTGGAATCCACCAGAAGGCCTGCGCAATGGATCTGTGCTGGACGAGAAGATACGTTACGAAGTGGAACTATGGTGAGTCTCACTTTAATTTCACCTTGCGGCCTTGCAATGTGATACACGTCATAGTCTCCCCTCTCCTCACGATATCAAGATACGAGTAATTGTATCCCTTCCTCGAACGTATCCATCATCCTCTCCACCTCAACTACAGTTGTTGACTCGGTACATTGGTGCATTCGGTGCAGATGCAGGTCTCTTTGGATCGATCCTGCGGACATATATTTCTGTCAATGGTGTAGAATGGGTAGAAGATACTGTGTGTGTATTCGACGGGCTTCAGAATGTATTGGAGAGGTGCACAACTTGGTATGAAGAACGACTTGCCATGGAGAAGGTTGGAGAGCTCGTCCGCGAAGACTCCAGGCAACAACAGGATTCTACACACCACCCTCAGGGTAGTGATGCTTTTGGAGGAGACGATAACACACCTGTGCCAGTGATGGAAAAAATTCCTGTAGAACTTCCGTCTGGCGTTGAAGTATTTACAGCGGAGCCCATTTCTGATAGAAAAAGCACATTTGTGGGTCGTGCTTGTCGAATTCAACATCCTTCAGAGGTATATCCACCACTTCCTTGATTGGTTTGATTTCTTCATGTCTGGCGTGTACAGGTATCCACGGTATTATCCTATTTAATATCGGACCGTCGAATATCTCGAGCCACACATCCTGTCATCAATGCTTGGCGATGTCAACTCGAGGGTGTCCTGCATCAAGGTCTGTGGTAAAACGACACCGTGGTAATAATGACACTGAGCCCTTGAAATATCCCAGATAATGACGACGACGGAGAAACAGCTGCAGGCGGTCGGCTCGCACATCTCTTACAAATACTGGTAATTCTGCTCTATTAGTGGTGGCAAAGACGAGGCTAACACCTGATTTTAGGAAGCCAACAACGTCCTGGTAGTTGTAACGCGTTACTTTGGTGGTACTCATCTTGGACCAGACAGGTTCAAGCATATCAATCAAGCCGCACGAAACGCTCTCGAACTGGGTGGATTCTTGGATGCGGTCACGGAGCGGAAGAATGTTGGAAGGGGTAAGAAACATTGAGTTGCAGTTGTTCGATCTATATGTTGATAAATGCTAAATTCTGATAATTATATATACAGTGGTACTCGGAAATAGAATACAGTGTCTTATGGAAGAAGGTGAACCCTCAGGCTCAATGAAATTTGTTGCGACACCCTTAAATCACCCACTAATACTCTCTCTATCCAAGTGTTCCGCCCGCAAGCGAGTCTTACTGTTGAGCTGGTCAAGTGCAAATAATTTCTTATATTTTCTGCGATAAGTCAAGTGAAGAAGACACTTTTTTGTTTGGACACCAGACACGCTTGCCAGTGACATATTCATGCAAACTGAATTTATTAGTACAAATACCTAGAAGAACGAACGGAGAAGGTTTGGGTGCAACAAAACTACATCAATACTGAGCAGACCGGGTTTTATCAATGAGCTTAAATCCGGGTTTTCGTTCAAAGTGTGTGCTACATCGTCCAGGTTTACGGAAACAAAATCCATGACGGATACGGAAAGTTGGACAGGGGATCGAAAATGCAAAGAAGCGAGATCGGTAAGTGGAGACCAATTTACATGGTGAATGGTGAAGGATCGAGTGAGTTTGATCGTGACTTGTAGAGTTAGATGTTCGAGACGAGGACAGGCTAGTGTTCGAAGGACCTGGAGGACGGTAGGGAGGGAGTAAGAGCAATAACGATCGTCTCCCCATTCAAAGAGAGAAATGACGATATGAATGGTGAGACGCTCTAGATTTGGTAGTCGTGCTAAGGAGAGTTTCTGAAAATCAGGATAAGTGGGATCGGTAAATGTTTTGTTGGAAATATTGTAATATGTGGTAACTAGTAAAGTCATAAGTATTGATTCGGAAGGGAAAAAAAAAGGAAAATGAACCTACATGCAGATGACAAGTCCAAAGTTAGCTCTTTGAGAGTGTCAATTGGCATTTGTGCGAGCATTAAGATATCGTTATTGCCGAAATTGAGGAGTACGAGAGATCGAAGGCAATTATCTGAGATTGCCCACATCAACGCAATCCCCAATGTTTGGAATTTGTATAGCCGTAGGGTATCTACAGGTGGTAGATGGGAGGAAAAAGGTTGAATGTCGCACACAAGGGAGAGTTCGTCGAGTGAATGAAAGCGGTCGAGTATGTCGAGAGGGAAATTGGAAATGGCCACACTGAATTTTTTGAGGGTTGGTAATCGAAGGCACTTTATTAAAGCGTTATTGAAGGACTCATCCAAGTGGCCCCAAGTCAAAAATTTCTCGAGGTTCGAATAGAGCACGATTTTGTGCAGGAGAGGAAGGTTGGCCAAGATGAGGGATGTTTCACGATAAGCCTCGGCTCTGTTTTCGTCGTTGCATGGAGGTCGAAGTTCAATGTACAGGGTACGGATGTAATTCGCGATGTGAGGTTCTGTGGATAAGATATTGTATAGCTGGGAATGGTAGAAGAAAGGGTCAGGGATTGAGACAGTGAAATTGCGGAGACCGGTTTCAACGAAGAAATGGCGCTTTACGAGATTGGAGAGAAGTGGATGTGCTTTTAAGCATGAGATGAGGGAGGGTTGATCTGGCTGTAAGAAACTTAGGATGTAGTCGACGATGTCGAGAGGAATTATCATGATGGTCCAAAACTAATGTAAACATAAATCTTGACATATGCAGCCAGTGCGCGTTGTGGTCAAGTTGCCATACAACAGGCCAGACGACGCGCCCCCTGATCCCCCCAAGGTCGCTCATCTATTCCTTTATTGCTTCATGCACGATAACCAAGCGACTACAGATTGAATGGACTCCAGAGAAGGCCGACATTTTGTGGAAAGTGATTGAGATACAAAGAACTCGCGCCGTGGATAGTGCAGGTGCTGATTGTGCGTTTGCCGTTATCATACTGACATTTTCTAATTCATCCGACAGGGAAGGGTCTGGCTGCCCATTTAGTGGTTCCCCTGCCCTACTTGCTTTATCGTGTCAATGCACGTTTCCAGGAAGAAATCCGTGGTTTAAAGGACATTCAAGGGGCTCTTAGTCCTACCTCTCCTCACCATCAGCTTCCCTCTACCAGCACCAAAATATCAAATGAAAAAAGTGTCGTCACAAGGAAGGTCTTTGAATCGCTCAAGAGACCCGTATCCCCAACTTCATCCGGAGACGAAGCTGACTCGAGTGATGAGGAAGCCATCAAGGAGGAAGAGGCAGAAAGGGTTGCAGAGGAAGAAGAAGCATTGGCCCGTAGACTTGCGCAGTTGCAGAGGATGATGACGAACGAAAAGCTGGGTCTCGTCAGTGGCCCTGCTCGACAGAAGGGTGCTAATCCGAGGGACAGAGGTCGACCTGCGCCGCTCTCTACTATCTCTGGTGGGAGTTATCGCCAAGATGCCCTTTCCAGTGCGAGCGCAAGTAGAAGCCAGAGTGTCTCGAGTGCAAGCCCACCTCATGGTTCGGTACTCGATCCACCTCCTGATAGAAATCGCAACACTGCTGGACAAACACCGAGGAATAGGTCAAGTGAACCTAGTAGTCCACCAAGGGCCATTGACAGAAATTCGTTGGGACAGGTGTATGCACGCCATCGCCCACTCGTCGATCCTGCAAGCGATTTAAGCAGCCATGGGTCTGAAGCGTCAAGTTTCAGTGATTTGAGCGGTAAGATTGTTCCTTCGAGGTGATCAAATTCCTTGACTTTGATTTTCAGACGCCAGCATTTCTGCGTCGGCCTTGGAAGATGCTTTCATGTCAAATTTTGGCTCGAATACTAATTCTAACTTGTAAGTATTGCAAGGCCGTCCCCAATTCACTTCCTTACTCACAACATCTTCGGCCGCAGCTCTCACTTTGCCCGAAGTAGACTATCCAATCGGGCACACTCTTCAATCCCACAATGACTATATGTTTCAACCTTTATTAGTTGGTGCATTACTTGTATTTTGTGAACAATAGCAAGATTACCGGTACCGGTAAACATGAGAACCCGCGTGACACTCCCGCCGTGACGCACCTACGTTCCACATTTCTAAACGATTTTTAACAAATTTTTAATCTTCAAACGACAGGATGAAAATAACGTTCGTCACTGACCTCGGAGAAGCTTTCGCTGTAGAAATCGATCCCAGCATGGAGCTCGAAAACGTGATGGCTCTGCTCGAGGCCGAAGTAAGATTCCAAATTATCATCCATTGTATACCATAACATCTTCTTTGCAGTCAGGGATACCTATCAACGAGCAAAGCATTGAATATCAGGGAAGGGAGCTGACGGATCCCAAGGCGACGATGGCGCAGCTAGGACTCTCATCAACCGAAGCCCTGTTGGCTCTCAGGCGGAAGGTAGCCATTGTCGGAGGACGGTGGGCTCTCTCCCTGACTCCTGTATGATCGACTTGCGTTGATGGTGAAAAAATTTACAGGTCGATACCGCAGGATGCAGAGATGATGAGACTGCAAATGTTGGGCAATCCCCGACTTATCGCTCAACTTCGACAAGTTTCGTCTTTTTTTTTCTGTTTCAACAATGCTTTCTCTTAACAAAACAATTTTTTTTTACTCCCAAGTCTAATCCAGAACTGGCTGAAGCTATTCAATCTAATCCAGGACGATTTGCTGAGTTGCTTCGGCTAACTCGCGATAGACAGCAACAAGCGGAGATGACGAAACAGCGGGAGATTGAAATATTGAATGCCGATCCATATAACATCGACGCGCAACGGAAGATCGAGGAGGCTATTATGCAAGAGGCGATTTATGAGAATATGGAGCATGCTTTGGAGTACTCACCGGAATCGTTTGGGAGAGTCACGATGCTTTAGTGAGTTTCTGTGGTTTTGGGTTTTTGCCTACTGACCATTCTCTATCCTCTAAAGCATTCCAGTGGAGGTCAACGGACACCCAGTGAAGGCCTTTGTGGATAGTGGCGCTCAGACTACAATTAGTAATATCTGCTTTGTTTCGTTGAATTTATTATTAAGTGACTCTTGAAATTTCAGTGAGTCCGGGGGCAGCGGAAGCTTGTGGGTTAGTTCCCGTTAACTTCCGTTCAGACCTTTGTGCTGATTCCTTAAAAAGCATCATGCGGCTAGTAGACAAGCGTTTCGTTGGCATCGCACGAGGCGTTGGAACGGCCAACATCCTCGGAAGGGTCCACAGTGCCCAGCTCAAACTTGCAGACTTATTCTTACCATGTTCTTTCACAATAATGGAGGTGCCCCAAATTCCCTTTCATCCACTCTCTTGTGTTGCTCATATAACTTTTGGACAGGGTCGCGATGTCGAACTTCTTCTCGGACTTGATATGTTGAAAGGTCATAGAGCATGCATCGACCTCGAGAAAAACGTGCTGAGAATTCAAGGACGTGAAGTTTCCTTCCTTTCCGAACACGAACTGCCAGAGAGGGCAAGAGATTCCAAGGAACTTGCAGACTTGCTTGAGGGGAGTGCTGGCCCCACGTCCTCATCGTTATCTTCCAATCTTGGTCCCCCAATCTCAAATCAAGGGCCTGGAAACCCAACACCTGTGTCGTTCCCTGGTGGAGGTAGGGCCCTGGGTTCAACTCCTGCCGGTCCTTCTGGGGGTGGAAATGGAACGGGATCAAGCAGTGGTCATCCTGAATCGAGTATACGCACCATAATGGACTTGGGTGTGAATCGAGAAGTGGCAATCAGAACCCTAGATGCAGCTGATGGAAACGTTGACGTTGCCGCTTCGTTACTTTTCTAACCAGTGCGCTGGAAAATAAAGACTCATGGGCTTGAAGCGCAAAGTGAAAGGAACTGGACTTGTATAAATTGGACAATGTAAAGTAGAATGGATAATAAAAGTACAATAGGAGAACAAACACTTGCGTGCATATTTCATATTAGGCTTATCTTTGTTCTGACCAGTCCTCCCCTCCAGTTGTGCATCCCTGCGGACCTGCTATGCGACCACTCTCCTTGCATTCTTGCAAAAGCATCCTGAATATGCTCAGGCATCAATGGTGTCTTGGTCTCCGGAGGAGGTAAAAATAATGAATTAACAGGCAGAGTGTACTCTGTATCGTCATCGGGAGATCCTTCTCTTCTCCGCTTCTCGGCTGGTCCACCTGCTGCACCTGCTTTGCGTTTGCCAAGAATAGGCGCGGTGTAGTCGTCACGGAGGTAGGCTTCCTCAAGAGATTTCTTAACGGCTAGGCCTGCTAGTGTGAGGGAACGGACGATTTCGAAAGCTAGGAAGCCGACGATGTCTACTGTGTCATCGCTTGCTTTTAGTTCAAATGTGGAAGGAAGGTTGAGGAATTCTCGGAAGCGCTTCGCTGGAAAGAAAAATATTCGGTGAGGACACTAGGAAGAGTGGAAGAGGTATCGACAGCCTACTTTTGCGATATGTGAATGTTGCTTGGCGGCATTCGGAGTAATGTTGATATTCTTCTCTTGTCATTTGGCGTGTAGCATCGTCGGCTTCCTTGAAACTGAATTAGAAACGTTGCAATAAAGAAAATCCCAGCATTTATACCTTTAGTCGTTGAATGGAAGCTTCATGTGCCTCAATGTCATCCTCACCTTCTTCTTCGTCAGATTGATAACCACTCTGCCTCAATACTTCAGAGTATATCGTTGTAATTTCCCAAGGCAGCTTAATGGTAATCTTTTGCGCCTTTGAAGCGATCTTGTCTGAGCGGCGGGAGATTCAGCGGATTCACCTTCTGCGCGAGAATGTGGATGTTCAAAAACGTACCATCTCCGCCGTCATCCAGTGCCTCGACTTCAACACCTGCTCCTCCTTCTCCACCAGTATCTTTAGCATGTTTCCTCACATCTTTCCAGGATAGATAGGTCCTCAATCGGTTCACCTTTGATCTGTCATGCCGAATGAGGAAAATGAGATCCTCTGCGGAAACGTATCGTGCACCTCTGCGAGTGGCCAAAGCGCGTGCTTGAAGGATCTATTATCACATAAATTAGCTAATTGTCGAGAGGGAGTTGTAATATACGGACTAGTTCGACAAGCTGACTTCGAACAATGTCCTCGATGAGATTGACAGTATCGGTGTTTGGTTCTTGGACTTCTCCAAAGACGAACATCTAGTAACAAAGTGAATCAAGAAACTGGTCGTTTTGACTGTGCTGACCATTTGAGAAATCTCTTGGAAGTATTTGAACTCTCTGGCGGCACTGACATCTGGGATTACGCCCTGTCTGCGACCTGGGTTCATCATTTCTGTGAGTTAGGAGTGTCAAGTGTCTCCGAGTGAACTTATTTATGTCATTGTTACTGTAAAGTCGTTACCGTGACCGTGGGAAATACATACATACATATCTCTCCGAATCACATTTCGTCTTCGTTCATGGCGACTGTACAAAGATTGCTTCAGACGACTTCGCGTGCGGCTTTGCGGTCTTTTGGTACTCCAAGTGCTTTGGCTTACCGTCACGCAATTGTGAGGTACAACAGCACCGTTACAAACGCGAAACCGGCGCCGGTTAATTCCACCTCGAAAAGTTCGGAAAATGAACCAAATTCAGCGACCCCTCTTCCAGATGTAAAGGGACGCGATGGGACAACTGATTGGTCGAGGAGCTATTCTGGTTTATCTGTCCAGCCGTTTTCGAAAGAGGTTGCGGAGATTCTCCAAGCCCCAATTGAACCTTTGAACGTTGAAGTAAAGCCAGGTGAATGGTGGTTTATTTCCGATTATTTTCGTGCTTTACCTCTTTTTTTTTCTCTCTCAAAGATGGTCTTTTGTATTTACCTGAAATAAAGTATAGAAGAATCCTCAATAAGGCATTTGGTCCAGGTGGTTGGGGACTGGCACCTCGCAGCGAGACTAATGTAGGACCAAAAGTTGTCAGTCGCGAATACGCACTTGTATGTTTTGGAAGGTCGGATTTATTCTTATGTCAATCATGTCCTGTGTTCGCTGAACTCGAGCCTCACAGGTTAGTCGCCATTGCTAGAGGAGAGCAGGAATATTTCGACCCTTCTGGCGTCGCCACAGCGACAGAAGCGTGTAAAAGCAATGCGTTGATGAGGTGTTGCAAGGACCTTGGTATCGCAAGTGAATTATGGTGAGTCTATCATACCGCTTTCTACTTCGGGTTTGACATTGTTGTAGGGATCCCCGTTTCATACGTGAATTCAAGTCCCAACATTGTCTTGAAGTGTTTGTAGAGCACCTGCCTACCAAGAAGAAGTACGTCCTCTTTCTGCCACCATTTTTACCAACTTAACCCGCCTTGACGACAGGAAGAAGTTGTGGAGGCGCAAGGATCAAGGGAAATTTGGGTACCCGTATCAGGAGACTTAACAACTACTGTATCCATATCTCATCCCCGCTCAATGTGTTCCAACAACCATCCTTGACGAAACCTTTTTTTGTGAATACCATACGCGTATGGTCACCTAAGAACATGCTTGGTGCCTCCAAGTCATGGGGTATGGCAGGTTAAAAGCATCCCGAAAGTGTTTAAATTCTCAGCGCCTCGGACTCGTCTATGGTACTGTCTTTCACCGTGTGCCGCATTACCAAGGTGTCCCGGTTTTTTAAGAATCACATCAAGTCCGAGTCTGGCTTTAAGTAACCGCTTACTCCGTCTACCAGCAATTGGTGGAACTGAACCCCCTCTTGTGTTTGTGAGTTTGTTTTGTATCAGACTTGGCTGCTACTTACTGTATCCGTATCTTGTCCGCGCTGAATGTGTTCCAACAACCATCCTCGACAAGAATAATCGTTTCTTTTTAATTTCTCAGTGCGCAAGTATTGTCCTAAAAGGAACGTTGGTCAGAATCCAAGACGCCTAGGTGTTCATATATATATCGCATACTACATATCCATAATGGTTGTCGCAGCATTTCTCCTTGAAGATGATTTGATACAGACTTATTAGTTCTTTTCTGAGGCATGCTCAATCACCAAGCACTTCACTTGAAACTTGAAACATCCCGGTCTCCTCCAGCCTTTTAATCAACACGTCACCAAAGGCCGAAGTGGGAGTTAACAAACCGCCTCTCCTTGCAAGCAGTGGGAGGTTGTTGATGTTGTCAGTTTTTTCTGTGCCAGTTCCATAGCCTGATGGAGCACTTGATACCGAGGAAAGGGGAAGGAGGATAGCCAGAGCAGCTTCTGATATCACTACTGTGGGTGAAGAAGAAAAGAGTTAATGATTTTTAAAAAAGTTGAAATCAGAAAACACACCAGAGCTCGAAACATAACCTGGATCGATCTGTCCTTTGATGACTGTCTTGACATATACGGTATCAGTCTTCATATTATTCGAGGACGACTCTGGTGAGGAAGGAGGTCTGGAGGCGGTGAGGTTGGTGATCACAAAATGTCCTTTTTGAAGGGCTGATTCAGAGGGGCCGTCACCTGGTTTGGGGACGAATTTGGAGAAGAGGTACCTGGTCTGAGTTGCGTGTTAGTTACAGAAGTTAATTTCAATGAAAAGGAAAGGAAAAGAGGACTACTCACGGGTTTTAATAGAAGACAAACAAAAGCGAACGCTAAGGAGAGGGAGGAGAAGAAGGCGGTAATGGGGTTGCGAGCAAGGAGAAATTCTGAATATATGAAGTCAGGGCCATAGCGGATCGACTCCTCCTCGTGGTTTCCTACAAATAATAAATGTATGATTAGACAAGAGCAGACAGAGTGGACAAAAAAACTACCATGGTGCTCCGTATGAATCATCTCGAGGAGTCCAAACGTCCTCTGCACCACAGCTGTATTTATCGACGCCATAGTCGAAAAGTAACCGTGGTAAGTTTGGCCTCCGAACTGTTTCGGTATGCTCAACTTGGATACAAACTCGAACCCCATACTTGGTTGATTACCGACAATGGGGCTGAGAGTATACGGCTCCATAGTTCGGTGAAGCACCTCATGGTCTACATTTCCGAATGTCGAAATGGTAGTAGCTGCCGTTCCGCCTGAATATCCCCCCTTAAAGTCATACACCGTTGTTGATTTCCCTGGTAGGAGAGGTGGGGAAATGTCTTGAAGAGCCTTGGCAGCAAGGTATACACACATGTCCGCTGGGGCAGAGTTGAAAGCGCATGAAGGGACTATGACTGCACCACTGCGAGAGGCCGTATAGTCGTGTGCTTTGATTAGGTGCTGGTGCCAGTGTGTTTCACCTGAGAGGTCGAGATAGTGTACGCCATTACGCGCACAAAACCGGACGATGGGCGTTCCTGATAAGAAGTACGGTCCAATTGCGTTGATAATAACCCTCGCAGACTGCACGACGTTTTCCAGCGCACTCTCATCTTTCAAATCCACTTGCACGACTCGTAGATCACGATTGAGATTGAGATCCGTCAATAGCTTTTCCAATTTTACAACGGACCTCCCTCCGATACCTAGGGTAAATTGGGTGCGCTGCTGGTGAGTGGAAAGGTAGTGTGTTATGAGCTTTCCTGTAAAGCCTGTTGCGCCAAGAATGAGTATGTCTGTTTCCTTGTGTCCTAGGCTTTCTGTCATTGTGGTGGTCAAAGGGTGGCTCATATTCGGTTCCACTCACTTTATATTTGGCATGCGGCTGCTGAACAGCATTCCTTGGTGATAGGACTACTGAGCGTTCATGACTTACTAATGAACCGCTGGAAAACATCGATTCGTCATTGCTCGCGACGCCATAGGTCCTTGAATTTCGTCCCCTAATGTTCAAAAAGAATTTGGTTATTTTCGCGAAGAAATTAAAGATATCCTGCCCTTACAGTAAGCTCTTCCAAGAAAACGATGCCATCATTGTAACTTCGGAAACGCGCCAATACAAACGGCTACAAACGTGATTTCAGCCAAAATGTCATTCCCTCCCAGCGGCTCACATCCAACCTCGAAAAGCCACAACCTATCATCGCGGTCGTCTTCAAGGACAACCTCACAGACTCCCGTTGCACGACCATCCTCAAGCCTCTCAGTCCGAAGCGCCACAACTACAAGACCACAATCGCGATTTTCTCAACAACGACCGCATTCAAGACAGGCTCGGTCGAGGCTGATACCCATTTGTCAGACGCTAGTAACGCAGATTACTGGATTAAAAGTGGATGGAAGTGAAAATGACCCAGAGGGTGAGGTATTTCGAGAAAAAGTGGATCATGCAGTGAAGAATCTGGAGACGACGACGACGGTTAAGGCTGCTGCGAGTGTGGATATGGGTGTTATTGATCGACAGATAAGTGGGTGGGTATGTCGCGTCCCTGAATGATTCGTCGTTTTGTTCCTTATTGTGGGTTTTCCCCAGACTCGCGTTGAAAGCCCGAATCAATTCCAAAGATGATTTGGGAAAGGCCCTAGAAGTTGCTTACAGACAACTCAAGACTCATATAGAGACTCAACAAGCTGATCTAGATAATGATATTAAGGCAAGACACATTTTAATGAATTTGCTCGGGTTGTCTAATTCAACACGCTAGACTGCCCATCTTCCTGACCATATGCAGTTTTTGGTACACCTCCATTCTTTGCACATTTTGTCTGCTTCTGATTCACATATTTAGCTGGCATTAAGTCGACCCCCATCAAGAGTAACAGAGGCAAATGCGTCAAGCTATCTTGATGCTATCGCAAATCCTCCAGTACCCCCAGCCGCTTTAACCTGGGCAGATATTCTTGCCGAGGAACCCTTTGAAGGAGAACACTGGGAGGGTATATACCTTCCCGGCTATTCAACTTTGATTAACAAGACAGATTATGAATCTGGAGGGGACAGTGAACCTTCACTTTCACCTCTCAATTCGGACGATCTCGCGCTGGATGACGAATCCGATTCTCTCTCTTCGGCTGATTTTGACGAGCTAGTTCAACCCCTTAGACCGCCAACCATTGAATCAGGAGAGGATGAACTGAATGCACCTTCGAAAGAAACACACCCGATGGAATACAGGAACCAGTTTGAAGAACTACAGTCAAGACAGTACTGGCGTGACGATTGGCAAACGGACGCATCCCTCTACTCAGCTTTTGACCTTGGGGATCCGTCTACCCTTGGTTTGTCCTGCTGTCCCTCTTCATCGGGGACACATGTTGATGAATATTTCATAGGACCAACGCTGAGCACCGTGCTAGCTCAGGCTGGTGGCTTTCAGAATGCTCATGCAATGCTAAAACCCGAGGTAGTGATCCTCTCTCTTTCATGGTCGTGTAGTCTCATCATCTACAGCGATATATAAATGAAGAAGATATGGTCCGCGAAGTGTTAATGGCATTGCAAGGCAATAGAAATATCATGTTAACGTGGAGTGACGGGGCATTCCAAGTAAAGTTTACCGCTTGTTCGAGAAAGCCGCCTAACCACTGGTTTGACAGACGACACCCAATACTCCTAGATTAATCCATCTCAGCCTTGCCTCACAGGAATCCATCATCTGTTCTCTTGCAAAGTCCGCAACGACAGTAGAACAACTCCGGCGCTTTACAGCTGCCGTTTTCTCTCTTTCTCTTTCCATCTCACGGAACACCATCACCCCAGCGGAAGGTCGGAAAAATTACATCTCGAAGAAAGCCTCAGTCACTCGAACATGCGAAGCTTTCGCAGACGCGATAGACCATACCATCCGTAGACTTAATTCCTGGTGTGCGGCTCGCGAGGACGCTATGTGTCGTGCATATGCCGGGATTGACGAGGAGTCGGTCGTTGTCAGTCTCCTGCACACCGAAAAAGCTCTCAGAGACAATTATGCGGCTTCGTTTGACGTATTACTCGATATTGTGCGGGTGGTTTTCCGGGTTACACCTGAAGATAGTATCGACTCATTTGACTATATTCTTGAGAGGAATAGACAGTCTCCTGCGGCGCAGACGGCTCTTTTGTTGGATACTTTATTCGCTGCTGTCCAACAACATACGGAGAGAAGGGACTCGGTGGCTGGTGACATTCTTATGAAGGTTTTTGTGCAGACGGCCGAACCAGTTTGGGGAATGATGGGAAGGTGGTTGAAAGATGGGATGGGTCTTGGATTGGGTCTTGGAAATGCTCCCCGCGGTGCCTCGAGCTGGGGTGAACAAGACGACGAATTTTTCATTGAGAGAAGTGGTTTGGGATTTGGATTGATGGGTTTGGGATTATTGGACCCTGAGTTTTGGAGCGAAGGGTATGCCTTGCGAGAAATATCTATTTCATCAGACGACCCCATTCTCGTCAAAGGAAAGACAACAGACTCATCTCCGATAAAAAAAGCCTTCCCCCTTTTCCTCCAGCATATTGCAGATCTCGTCTTGGGAACTGGCAAGGCCGTCGGACTGATGCGGGCGCTCGACACGCATACAAGTTTCAACGCCTTCGAAAAATGGGGCAAATTCTCCGAGCTGATTATGTCTGAATTTTGTTTTACCTCTTCGACTTTGGAAACGAAGGGTATCGGGCCGTTGTCTGTTTCGATTGATGGGCTATCGCAGTCGATATACGACAGTTTGTCGTTGAAGTGTCATGTAGTGGGGGAAAAGCTTGTCCAAGTGCTCGTGGGTGATTGTGCGTTGTGGAAACATCTTGAGGCCATTGAGGATCTGTATCTTATGAGGAAGGGAGATGCGATGAGCCACTTTGTAGACATTGTGTTTGCAAAGGTATGGGCACTTTTTTCGCCTGTTTATTTACCACGCCGTGTTGAATACTGAAATGGTCCTGCTGTTCAGATGGATTCACAACAACCTTGGAGCGATTTCCACTTTTTGAATACGGCATTCAACGATGTTGTTAACTCCAATGCCAACGTTGGAGCAAAGGATTGGATCAACCCCTCCCTCGTTCGTTTGTCCCACAGAGCAGGCAGAGAAAAAGACCAAGCTATTAAACGCACCATCAAAGCGATAGATGGGCTTGTCCTGGAATATTCTGTACCTTTCCCTTTGATTTACATTTTTCAACCGAAAGATTTGAAAGCGTATAATGAGGTCTTCAATTTCTTGTTGCAGATCAGAAGGGCGAAGAGCGTGTTGGAGAGGATCCTTGTTAGAGATGTGCGGGGAAGGAGTAAAGGATTGAAGGACGAGTTGAAGGTTTTCTATGCTATGCGAAGTCGTTTGAGTTGGTTCATTAAGTAAGTGGATGAGCCTATGAGTTGTGACCTTTTTTATCCCTAACTTTTTTTAGTACGTTGTTGAGTTTCTTGACAACATATGTAGGGTTCTAGGCCAAAGACTTATTTCTTTGAACACTGATGCGTTATGCTAGGTCATTCATACAGAAGTGGCTCGTTTTCATCAGGTTCTACGGAATGCTCGTTCGTTGGACGAGATGATCCAATTACACGATGATCAGTGGGTCACCTCGGATGATGGAAAGTAACAATATTAATTCTTATATAGCTTGGGAAAAATACGCGGCCGGTGTCTTCTGAAGCCGAATGTCAGTGTAGTTAAATTTCTATTTACTTTTGCTTGACTTCTCAACCGTTTTCTTCAGACTGCAGCTCTTCACCGGACGATCCTTTCAATCTTGGATATGTGTCTTCATTTCAGCGAAGGATTTGTCACCTTTGCTGGGGATACAACAGCCACTCTTGACGTCTCCCGACAGTCTTTGAACCTGAAACGCCACCGGAGCAGACGACTACGACAACAAAGGCGGAACGTCATTGGGTTTTCCCAATTCTTCCAAGATGATATTCTGAGTTCTGAAGATGAGGAAGATGAAGAGAGTGTAGATGTGCTGGAACCTTCTGTGTCGATGTTGGGGAGTTCGACTATGGATACTGAAGGGGATTTCTTTAGTCGGGTTGAAAGGATGTCGTCCGAGCTTGATGGACTTGTTAGGTTTTTGCGTCGCGGAGTTGAGAGCCTGGGTGGAGGGACGAGTGATGCCGCTTCGGCATTTGGAGTTTTGGCATTTGCTCTGGAGGATTGGGACATATAGACACAAGGGAAGTAATATTACCATTGTCTACAAGTTGTTCAATGTGACTTGGTGGATTTTGGGTCAGCAGTTATCGGGCCAAGTTACCGGATAAGACTTTAAGACCTGTGCTTTGTGTCTGGCTCAATTTAGGCCGTTCTAAAATTGTGAGGCGCCTGGGGTAGTCGCCAGCGCCGACAATTATGCAAATAATGAGATCTAAGATTGCACCTTGTGGTCTAAAAATTTTAAAAGAAATTAACATCGCTACACCTAATCCAAACACTGGTTGAAACTTGAACGAAATTTCCAGCTTCTTGGTCGGGGTCCATGAAGCTTTCCCATAGTCTCTGTTCATCATCATCGTGTGGGCTCCATTGGGAGAGGACAAAGAGAGATAGCAAGATTCGTCAGCCCCGGTGAATTATTCCATTTGCTTCGTTGTCATCCACAAGTTGACATCGTCCCTTGAGATAGAAAATGAATGGGCAGAGATCCGATCGACAGACAATAAAGATCCTCAGTTTCAACGTTTGGGCGGGTTGTGATAAGGGTAGTAGATGCGCATTTGTGATTGTAACGAAGCGTTCGTGATGTCAAAAATGGGCGCATGGGCCACAAAAGCGTTGACCCGAGTGCATCATGTCGCGTTAGAGACACAAGATCATTGAAGATGGTTGCGGGAAAGCGCATCAGTCACCAGCGTCACGTCACAGTTGGCCGGACCGTCGCGGACCGTATGACGCGAAGTTTCAAGTCAAAAGTGTAATCGCCAAATTTGTATTATTTGTTTCATCTACTTTCAAGTGGAATCCACCCGTGTATGATAGATCCATCATCAGTGTACTTCACCAACCCTCCAACAGCAGTTAGGATCATGAACTGAGGGTGGGATATGTATAAAAGGCCCGATTGTCAATTTGTCAGTAATACTCGGACAATCGAGTTTGAATTAATTCACACCACCTTGGTTTGACTGTGATGCTTCCATGCAATGTCTGAGATAAATGGACACCGAGGTGTTTTCTTTTCAAAGTGCCGAGGTGATTCCCTCCTGCTCATTCAATCTCAAAGCGACGGAGAGGGTTTACCTTGTCCCTAGTCTTCTATCAATTTATGTGTGCTAAGGGGGGGAACGATTTTAGCATACCAGTTGTGGATAGTACGAAAGCGAAATTAAATACGTATGGTAGGTGTCCTTCAATTTTACCCAGCGCAATCAATAAGCTTTGGTTGTTGTCGGTCTGTACAGAATACACATGCAAGCGCACGAGAAAACCGGAAACACAAGATGAGTAGGATGCAACAGGCCCCTGAATTGAAACCCGAGTACAATTGCTAGCCAGAGATTTTGGACAATGGGGTAGCGCATTTGTTAGTCGTCTGGGAGAGGTTTGGTTTCCGACACTGCATCTGATGTGCGGCATGACACGGCCTCCATTCCCCACTTCTAAATATACAAAGGTCGCTGTCCTGTGCTCAGACCGCCATCTGCCGTAGGATGTCTGCAAAACATTATGCCTATGTCGAACAGGATCACGACCGACCCGCAGGAGGTAATGAACTCCCCACTTACGATGATCTTACCATACAGAATGGCCCTAATTCAAGGTACTGCACTCGTTACGATGCAGATTGATTCAACCTAATTCTTGCATAGGTTTGGGCGCTGGAGAGGGTGGATTGAGAAGCGGTTCGTTTAATGTTTTCTTTTTATCTTTTTGAATCTTGAGCTTGTACCAGAGCGGCAGAGCGATACGCAGACATTACCCCCGAAGAACGGGCACGGCGCAGAGCACGCGGCTGGGGTAATAACGATGAGGGTCTTCAGGTAACTTTATTAACATTTTAAACAAGGCTTCTTTGACTTCAAATTTATTTCAGCCTATACCTATTAGCGTTCAAGCACCAAACGATGTAGCGACATTCAGTCAAACTGAGACTTCAAATGTCCACCATGATCAGCCATTGCATATTCAAACAACTAGTCTATCCATTAAAGACTCACCTCCGCATTCTGGAGAAGAAGTTTCTGCCATCTCTCTTCCTTTTGTTAGTGAAACCATCGAGGGATCGCGTCTTAAAATCAACCATTTCGGTTCTCGTTTCTTGCCTCATACAAATCGTCAAATACGATGTGTCCTACCATTGCAAGGAGATCGCATGTTACTTATAGGACACGACGATGGTCTATCCGTACTCGATATGTTTCCTCAAGAACGGACAGAGAACGGTGACATCGCAACGGGCGGTCCAGGCGATGCCCACTGTTGGCCAGTCTGGGAAGGAGAAACGTGAGTTTCTAGGACGACACCCATTCAGCTCGTTAATCCTTCGACTTTCAACAGGGTTTATCAGATGTCGTTACTTGAAATCGAAGACAACGGAAGCGGCGTTCCTCAAGGCGTCGTCCTTGCTATTGTTGGTCCACCTCTGGACCCAGCCAACCCAACCAAAGAAGCAGAAACTGTAAGAATAGCTCGGATGTATAATCTGACCAGCTTGGTGAACCTTGCGAAGTGGACCATTTCTCAAAAGGTAAGATCGTGTAAGCCATCGAACTTTCTTTGCAATTCACGACAATCCCACTTCAGGGTTCGAAACCACTGGATTTATCCACCGTTAACAGCTTCCAGCTTCCTAGTTCTCCAAAACGACATCGACCGCATGGGAGTATCGCTCGAAGTATCATCTCCCTAACCCTCCAGTCACCTGTCACAGAACCGTCGCAATCCTATGAGACCCTTTACTCTCCCTCTAGCACGACATCTAGTCTCAAACTAGATAACTCCGCTCCTGAAATAGGTGAAACACCACTTCGCCCCAATCGGCGAGAGTCTCCTGATTTCGGATGGGATGTAGTCGAAGACGTGACATTAAGATGGGCTACTGATTTCAAGCCGTTGGGCCCAGCGGGATCTCGTTTGGCAGGCGTCCCAGTCATCTGTTTTGCCACGTGGTCTGACGAAACTCGAAAAGGGAAAGGGTTGGGAGGCCAATTGCTTGCGGTGGCTACGAAAAACAATATTGTTCTCTACGAAACACCGAAAGGAGAGCGCGTCTACCGATTTGTCAAAGTACGTCAGATTGACACACATATTCTGACTTGTGTTTCTAAATATGTTACTGTACAGGAATTCTACACCCCCCTACAACCTCGTAGTCTCACCTTTGTCCATCAAGCATTCAACGACGGCTACCGATCTCCAATCGAAGTTAGCTCAAGTGGCAAGTTATACAGCCACAAACGAAGTGCTAGCAATAGCAGCGTTCTAAAAGGCGTTGTCAACAACGTTTCTTCGGCTCTCCCACTTCGTTTTGGTACCCATCTCAGTCTTTTTGTCGTTTTCGAAAAGAAGGCAGGCGTCATCCGGCTAGCCGATTCAACCGTCGAGGAAGTCGAACTAGGAGATGACGGGAATTCACCCACGTCCAGTGGATCAGGCTCTGGTCTTCTTCATCCCACCTCCTCCTTTTCAAGCTCCACACCGAGTCTTCGCCGACAGCGCGCGAGGCTTTCATCTGAAATTCGCGAATCGGCCTCAAGGTGGGTTTCGCCCACGCGAATTGAACTCCCCGTAGCCGGTTACTCGATTGATCATGGTATTACTGAACCGGTCCACATCCTAACACAAGGCAAAAGAACACACATAGTTCCGTCCCCTCTGCCCATAAAAAATTCGCTATATCCGCCTCTCCATGCTGTCTTTTGGAGGTCCCAGCCAAAGCATGTATCAGCGAGGGTGATTGTCCCAGAAACGGATTCCAAGGCCGATGGTGCTATCTTACAGCTCATCTCATTCAGCGACAATGGTATTGAAATTCATGAGACTGGTCTAGGATTCATGAGGAAGGGCAAAGGACGTGCCGTTCCGGAGGAGGAGGTGCATGTAGAAGAAGATCTGGGGGAAATTGGTTTCCTGAGTTGTGGAGGAAACTGGGATCGTATAGATCTTGCGTTTAATCGGAATGGACAGGGAATGTCGGTGAATACGGCGACTTCTTCGACTTTGTCAGTTGATAGCACGGATTCGTTGGAGATTATGGCTTGTCTGAAGAGGGAAGAAGGGATGTATGGGTGGTACAGGAAGGATTCGGAGGATTGGCGGATTTTTTGGATTGGGGGACGATAGGCACGATCTCTGTTGATATTCAACGGCCTATTTTATTTGTGGCTTCTCAGGTCTGCCGTATTAATGTATTTCGGTAGACTTGAGAGTCTACTCCTACCTGACGAGCTCCAAGTAATATTAATATAACGAAAAAAATTGCATGGCGTACGGTCCAAGTGGGAGATGGAATCTGGGCTTTATAGGTGCCCTGTAGGGACCAGCACTGCAACACACATTTTTGCAATCATCTATAAATAAGTAAATCACATCAAAGAATTTATGTTTGTCAAAGATGGGCAGCTACAAGTGATTTCATTTTGGCAACTCACAGGCCATTCACAGTTCACATGCATCAAAAAATACAGCTGATTGCCTGCCGTGAATTAGTAGTAATAATGTACATACGCAGACAAAACAAATCACATGGTGATGATTGAGTTTGGAAAGCAAAACATATCCAAAATAAGGTAAAAAGGAATGTTGGCGGTGATAAATACAAATGTCAAGAAGTCCTTCAAGGAGGAGAGTCATGCAAGAAAGATTTAAAGTCCAATGAGTCCCTATTAAAGGAGGTAAGTTCAAAACAAGAGGCATTACAAATTTTGCATCTTTTCAGACGTCATCGAGTGGGAGGCCTTGAAGAGGCCTTTTGTTGAGTGTTTCCTCCTTCCCCAAGACTAGTACCAGCGACGTGCTGGCTCGACCTCCCCAAAGACGAGGGGTTTTTCCGCATTACGACAAATGACCTCACCGTTGAGGGAGCGTTAAGGCCCAAGCCTCCCAGTTCTGGATCCAACTGCAGTCCACTACCACTACGATCCAGTTCGGACGCCGAAGATGTTGCGGATGGTCGTCCTTCAGCACTGTATCGACGATTTCTGCGTATGTGATTCCACCACCTCCTCTTTCTTTGTTGTTCCTGTTCTTCACCTCCAGAATCGTCTTCGTTGTCATCGCCAAGAATGAACTTGGTTGCGGTGGCGGGTGCGGTGGTGGGTGGTTTAAGGAAAGTATCCTGCGAGAGGTATTTGGGTCTCAAGAAATTTGGCATCGGATTCGACATGGACGCTATGGATGCCTGCGCTTGCCCGAATTTACCTAGTGACGATGCACTGTGAGGTGTATTCGGGAGATAGTCCTCCACTATGGCTGTCTGCGACTTGGTCCTGATATGCACAGGTTGCATCGCTCCAAGAGGAAGTGCGTTTACACCAACGGGTTCTCCAATACTGACGTCCGAGACAGAATAAGGCTCTTCTTCGGCGATATTTTTCTCAACGCCATGCCCTTGCAAAATAGCTTGGACGGGCAACACTGTGCCGCTTTGGTTTCCGCCACCACTTGTACCGGCGAAAATTTGGCTTTGCTGCCCAATAGATGGGAATGTATGCGTTGAACCAGTTGTGATGGCATACGGAGAATCAATGTGGGCTCGTCCGCCACCAACTCGAGAGAACCCAGTACCGCCACCACCGGCTGGCGGCGAGGAAGTTGATGCCACTTTTGTGGGCGGCAATGTCTGCGGACCGTCGGTTACGGGCATATAACCCGAACCCGGGGCATGAGGAAATGACTGCCAAGGACCCATAATGTATCCCTCGTCAGAACTGTCTTCTTTATACGGTCGATTGGCATGTTCTGGTTTCAGAACAGATGGTGGATGAGAATGCGTAGAACCTTTCCTCGAGTCGGTAGTTAAAAAACGGGGTGGAGTTGCTGTGCCGTCTGGGTGAATGCCTCCAGGAGGGGGCATGTATGAGGAGAGATCCGATGCGCTTCTGTGCATTCGAGCTGGCAATATGGATGGAGTCCTTCTGGTAGACCGCCGCCGACGTCTCTGTTTCTTCCCGCAACACCCAAGGACTCCAAGTGCACCAAGTAATCCACTGTCTACAGTCCGCTTGGTCTTAGCAAAACCAATTCCACTGAAAAGTCTAATAAGACCTTCCACGGTTTTGACAAGCAGCATGACAAACAACGCAAAGTATACCAGGCCAAGGATGAGGAGGATACCATAAGCAACCCAACTTCCTGGTCCGGGTCCTATAGAAAGCTATATAGGGCGAAGAATAAAATTAGTGTCGAGAATATGACCCACGAACTACAACACTTACCGCTTGGCTTAGAATAACCATCAGGACAGCAGCAATGATACGAGCCACGCAGACCAAGAAGCTGATTAAGCCCATACTCGCCCCATTTCCCCATGGAAGCCAGATACTCGTCACAAAGGCGGATACAACCTCTATAACAAGTATGACAATAGCTTGGGCCGTGCCGCTCTTTTGCCCTGTACCGATCGTAATACCGAGTGCGATGTTTGTCAGAAAGAAGAGAACAGCGAACAACTGGGATCCATGTCTGTAATGGTTATACAACGGGCCTAGAGACAAGAGGGTCTTCATTTGGTCATAAAGCTTGTTCGTTGTCGTAAATGTGACACGAATGACCAGATGCAAGGGAAGGAGGACCGAGAAGATTGTGAAAGACAAAGCTGCGAGTACGATGGATGTCGCGCCTACGGAGGCCAGGGGTAAGGTCATTTGATAACACGAGAACACAGTGACGGGGAGGTGGAAGAGGACGAGAAGGCGAACCAGATTTCCGTGCAAAACACTCCTATGATTCTGAAATCTTCCGATATCTGAGCGAAGCTTCCACCACGATCTATGCGAGATCATGCCTCTATCCAAGGAATGGCCAGATCCTGCCATTGGCAGCGAAAATCTCGTCCTTGCATTAATCCCACCACCGGGCGATAACTCCGCTGCACCGTTTCCATTAATTTCCCCTAGGTCTCTCCCTGAGGTAGGGCTTCGTGCTCTTGAGGCCCGGTGTACGGTGGAGCTGTGACCTTGCCCAGAGGACTTCAAAACCGACACAACCGCATAATCAATAAGCCAGATTATAGCTGAAATCACAATTGTGCCGGCTACAAGACCGAGGAATAGAATGAGACATGTTGGGAAGAGATCTTGAGGGTGTATACCAAGAGAATACGCGAAAGAGGACATTCCGGGTTTAGCATGTGACGGGAGAGTAAAGATGACGTTTGGTACATTTCGGTCCACAAAAATTGGAGAATTTGGATCGCTAACTTGATCAGAAAACGCGGAAGGCGGAGAGAATGATGATGAGTTCAGAGGATCCCAATGTTGGTGTCCCTCTCTGTGTGTCAGAGTAACATCTACGTTGTGAATATGAGTGTTTTAACTCAAAGGACAAAAAAGGAACATACTATAAACGAGTGTTGCCCATGCCGTCTGCGTCAACAATGGGTCTAGAATAATTAGCCATGTGAATTGCTTGATATTAATATTAGTTCATGCTTCGAAATACACACAAGTAAATTGAGGCCACTCAATGGCCACCATAGCGAGTGTTGCACACCATTGAGTGTGGAATATTACGTCTCTCATCGAAGGGGTACCTATAGAGAGTGAGAATCATACTTGATATGCTACGGGGGATCCACTCACAAAACCGTAAGAGAGCTGGGCAGGTTGCGAATCGTTCACCACTTATCGCACTTGCAAGTATGTACCCGGCACTCTGAATACGTGACCAAAATCCTCGACCTGAACGAGAAGTCCCACGATTCCATGCGGAGGCTATCCTCGTAAGGCCAACAAGTACCCAGTAGCCTATTGCAAGGGTGACGGTAGACCAGAAAATAATGGTCGCATCACCGTAGGGACGTCCTGGTTGAGGATTTAGTGGTGTAGCCAATGTATCCAGACACAATAGTTCCTTTGAAAGTGGATCCACAGCACGAAGTCGTGTGATGAGAGTGGTCAGCTGGCGATTGCTACCCATCGGAATGGAAGACGCAAATGCAAAGGGTCCAGAAGGGATCGGACAATATGTTCCGTCTGAGGAAACATTCGACGGCAAAGGGGTCGGTGGCCGCATGTTCTGGCAGAGATATGAGCTGTTCGTCCATGCGCTCAGGGTGAGCACTGAAGTTGTTGTGAACAAGGTAGCTGCAGGTCATTCAGGGAGAGAAATCGAAGAGAAGAATTGCAGAGACACACCGAGACTCGAGTTGATCACCCCTGCTATCTCTGACGGACTCGTCCCAAATGCTGTGAGATTGAGGTAGTATCCCTGAGCATTGTGGAGAACTTGACCGAAGAGTGCGTCTACTTTGGGCTTTTGGCTCTGGTTTGCTCGTGGATCTGAACAATCTGTGAAGGGGAGAGAAACAGGATCTGCAAGAACGTAAATAAGGAGGGAAAAAAGGAAGGTTGCCAACGACGTCGTCCTCATCGTCGAAAGCAGCATGCAACGTCGAGGCAAGCAAGTTATTAATTATTGACGACAAGAAAACTGCCGCACGTGATTTAATTATGTCAATAGTAGCAACTCTTGTTCCGGTCAATAATGTCCATGCGGTTGCCATCGACTGTGGCTCGCGCATTCCACGACGTGCGCATATTTCGGGAGGACACTCGGTGGCCAGGGTGGCAGGTCGTCATTGGAATAGAGACACATGCTCAGATAAAGTCCCGTCGGAAACTCTTTTCAGGTGCCAATTCCGTCCTTGCAGACATCGCAAGTCTCATGTCGACTTTTTCAGAGTCTTTGACATCAACGCTGGACGACATACCGAATAAGCACGTTTCTCTATTTGACGCAGCCCTTCCTGGAACATTGCCTGTTGGTACAGTTTATTTTTGACTTGATCGACCGACCGTTCACACCAAATCCAGAAAGTCAATCCGAATTGCGTAGACTTGGCCCTTCGCACTGCTTTGGCATTGAATTGTCAAATTTCTAGGCGGTCGTCCTTTGATAGAAAGCATTACTTTTACCCAGACTTACCAGCCGGATATCAAATCACTCAACAATATTGTGAGTTTCCTGTGTCGACTTGCTCTGCTAAAATCAACAGAGAATTGTCAGCTCCTTTGGCTAAGAATGGAGAACTGGAATTACACATACCTGACTCGAATCCTGTAAAGGTTCGAATAAAGCAGATACAACTAGAACAGGTCTGCCACAAGCATTATAATATCGTGTCCTATTTTAAAGACTCACGTTCGAAACAGGACACAGCAAAATCGACTTTCAATCCTCGAAAGCATTTATCCTATATCAACCTGAACAGAGCAGGCACAGGGCTTATGGAAATCGTCTCGGAACCAGATTTACGGTTCGTTGCTCTTCTAATTAGTAAAATTTTACTTACAGCTCTTCCTAGGTCTCCAGAAGAGGCCGGAGCATATGTTCGAGCTCTTCAGGCAGTGTTGCGCGCAATGCGATCGAGTGACGGAAACATGGAACAGGTGAAGATCCGAAAGATGACATCCATCGCGTTTTATAAATGATAATTCACAAAGGGCTCACTTCGGTGCGATGTGAATGTATCAGTCAACAAAAGAGGCAGTCCACCGGGTACCCGTTGCGAAATAAAGAATCTCAATAGTGTGAAGTTCATGATGGCTGCTATCTGTAAGTTTGGTCTGCATTTTTAAACTATCTGTCGATTATTTGCTTGCTTCTATAGCCTATGAAGTCAAACGACAGTGCGCCTTCCTCCTTGCAAATCCAGGCGCTACTGTTTCTCAAGAAACTCGTGGATTCAATGAAGATACATTCGAGACGTTTCGCCTTCGATCTAAAGAGGATGCACCAGACTACAGATACATGCCAGACCCCAATCTTGGTACCCTCGTTCTGAGTCAGGTAGGCAAACAATGAGTTTTTTCTCTAATAGTAGTGATGACTCGTATTAGGGGCGAATAGATGCAATACGGGAGTCTCTCCCACTTCTTCCTTTGGAAAGACGTGCTCACCTCCTCGAGAGTTATCAACTAAAAGGCAAGGAGCATAGTTTGGATCTACTTCTTAAGTTGGATAGTGGTCAGGCTATTGGATTTGATGGGGAGGACGGTGGAGGAGCAGTGGATTACTTCGAGCGAGTCTGCCGAGGACCCGAGATTGATGGCAACTCTGTCAGAAGAAATCCTGTACTTGTGTTGAACTGGTGAGTTCTTTTCACTTTCCAGTGTGTGTATACTTCAAAATTCTTTATGCGAGCAGGTTAATACACGATCTCCTCGGTCAGCTCACCGAAAATGACTTGACCTTCAATCAGAATCCAATATCACCCGAACAACTTGGTCAGATCCTCGATCTCATGCTCGAAAAACGCGTCACAGGTCAGTGGGATCCTTTTCATATTTCCCATTTTTCTGATAAGATGTTTTGCAGGAACATCAGCCAGATATCTCCTAAGACACATACTCGCTCACCCTTCTTCGTTGACACCTTTGGAAGTGGCCGTCGAACAACAATTTATCAATCCTCCGAGCTCCCCCGGAGTTACTTCCATTGGCGATTCTGCAGAAGTCCAAAAAATGTGTGAGGAAGCGATCACGGCTCTTCCTCAGCAAGTAGAAGCCCTTCGATCAGGAGAAAATAAAGGAGTGTTGAACAGAATTGCTGGGTTTGTTATGAAAAGGAGTCGGGGAAGAGCAGACGCCGTAACAGTGAAAAGAATACTAGAAGATATGATTCTAGGGAAAGGAAACAACAATCCTTAATTTCTAATGCACCGTTTGTTCGATACTTCAACATTTCAACATTTATCGGGCTGATTGCCTTTCCCTCACTAGATGATCTAGCATCCTTTCATGCAAGTGCAGTCTGTTCACGCCACCCCCTACTCACCGAAATAAACACTAGGTTGGATCAGTCGCTTCTTCGATAGCTTAGAAGACAGTCGCCCATTAATCAACCAAGCATATAACGCGCTATCTGGCAAGATCTTTCTTTGACCCCTTTCGCAGCCGTGTGGCGGATATTGCTTTCAATCTAAGGATGTCGGAGGCGAACCCGCAGGCGGCGGAAACTGCTTCTCGCCCCTTGTAGAACGTTCATCTTCTTCCGCGCTCGATATCGACAGTGTCCGGGGGAAAAACTTTGAAGCATGAGAATGCCCACTACTTATTCTGCTCATGATGTGGTTTTGTGGCGTTCACCGAGATGCACGCAAATTAATTGATCTCGTCGGTTCCTCGAAAAGATCTTGACTGTGACCAAGTGGGCATAATATTCTCCTTGTATGGTAGCTTGAAAGTCATGAATATACACACGACGTAGTACACATTGATTAGGAAATTAAAGATGTTGATAAACAACAAGGCCGGGATTCCGCTGGATAACTAGTACAGTAATACAATTCATGTCCATCACCACAAGAACCCGAGGAAAATACACGACATGCTAACTTGTCAAGAGAAGGCCAACCCAGCCCACGTTCCAACGGCACCCATCACAACCGCTCCTGCAACTGCCTTGAGATTAGAATGTCCTTTCTTTGAATTGGCGACAACTCTTCTGTTCTCTTCCTCGACTTTCCGGACAAGATCCTTCACAGACGACTCATCACGGCCGAGAACGAGCAACGCCTGAGGGTCATTCTTGTCGTCGCTCATAACAAGGTGAGTGATAAAATTGAGGGAAGCAGCTTGAGATTGGATCGTCTCTGCGTCGGCCTTCGGAATGACATGAACAGTGGCTGCAGATTGGTCTGTGAGCCTGGACACGAAGATTCCGCGTTGATCTGCGCTCATGGAGCGAGAGAGGGGCTGTCGTGAAACTGGGGGTGATTTCTCCTTCTCCAGTGGGGGAAGTTTGACTGCAGGGTCAGGAGATTCGGCCTTCTGGAATGAACGGGGGGCGTTGAACATAAAACTGGAATCGGGAGTTGGTGTAACGAGGGTACAGGGCATAACTTGACGGGTTTTAGTCGTCTTGGAAAGCTCGGGAGGAATGGTTTCTTTCCAACGGAAAATTCTAGACGTGCTCTCTGCTTCATCCACCCTTGTGTCATCAAATATGCCAGGTTGGAGAAGACGTGCCACAACGTCATTGGAGGTCGTGTCTAAGGATAACACGGTATCACTGGGAACCAGCGCAGGGACCGCTGATTTCCTGCGACGGTCGCGAATAAACGCCTTGTTTTCTTCCTCGCGGTTGCGAATGAAATCTGGCGAAGCGATCTTCAATGCCTTTAAATTCATAGGAAGTTCCTCGATGCCCAGAACGTCCTCTGCTTCTCTAGAGTCTGGGGGAGCACAAGAAGACTTTCGATGACCTTGCATCGGCCGTCCACATGTCCTGCAGTGTGGGGGCTTCCTCGTTGGGGTCGTACTCGGAGTCTGATTGACCGACCCCGACTTTGAGCTAGTCGGGGAATTCATCGCAGAGTTAGACCTTGTCGTCGGTGCCATGGTTAAGGCAATCGAACCGACGCGCTGGACGCGGTCTGCAGAATCTCGTAGTGAGGGGGAGGACAAAGGTAACAAACTGGCGCGTCTCTTTATTTATAGCTTTTATGGATGTGGGAATAATGCGGATGATCATGAATGACTCTAAATCTGCAAGAGGGGACGAATTAAGGGAGAATAAGTATTTGTTCGATATTAATATACACTGCGTTGTGTGGGTAGATAGGGACAGAGGAAATACAACGTGCAATAAAATAATTGTATATGCTGTTATAAAAGAGCCCAAACCAAGACAAACGAGATTACCTGAAACACGTCGACGAGTGTTTCTGTCCTGTCCTGTCAGACAGGCGGCCTTAGAAACGAGAAGCGACATTGCCTGTTAAAAGGAGAGAAAAAGTAGCAGGTACCAGGTACCAGGTCGATGAATTACAATGCACCGAATCAGCTTTTGCCAAGGTTGCAGTCCCCATGTTGTTGATGGTTAGAACCCAGGTCTTCTTGGTTGCTGATATTTATTCTGCCACAGCGATCTTCTCTGCGAAAGACAGCTGAGGCGTTGTAATAGTCGGCAGGTCTTTTGAGGTAAATGGTCCATGCGAAAGAGAAAGAGTAGCCGACTTAGGTACAGGTGAAATTCCTGGTTCCATGGCATTCATCGAAAAGTCGGAAGTCAGATTTGAGGACCTAAAAGATGGAGGATGGGGTATCAACGAGTCTGTGATCCACTTTCATTTGCAGTAACCAACCGTTGACGTTTGTTCGGCAAGTCTGGTGATGCATTGCTCGATTTACCGGGCGCCTTCGTTTATCAGAGTCAAGGAGGTCATATCTTCATCAAGTTTTTATCTCACCTTCGTGCGCTTCTGAGCCAGCTTACGTTCTCCAGGATCAAAGACGTAGTCGGGCAACCCAGAACTGAAAGAAAGAGAAGTAATGGCCTGGTATATGCAAGACAAAACCAACCTCTTGATGTACCTAACAACAATCCCCATTGTTCCCTCATCAAATCCCTCCCACATTTTCACCAGCTTCGTAAATTCTGTCGTTGGATAAGAAATGTCCAGTCTTCGCCGTCCAACAGCTCCAGCTACAAAGCATTTAATGATTTCTAGACTGCAAACATGAAAGGATGACTTGTGTATACCTGGTTTCGGTTCAATGGCCAATCCAATATAAAATGTTGTGGCATACACGGGTCCTGCCCCTTCCTTGCCCTCGATATCTTCCTTCTTGCGGTTTGCAATGACATCTGATGTTTCACCTTGCGCAACAATCTTTACTTCCTCTTCATTCAGACAATACGATACCTGATCGAAGCCTTTGACAAATGGATGGACGAGTATCAGAGTTTCCACATATTCCAACTTCATTACTAATTGACGAAGTCTCGAGTCAACAGCTCCTGCCCTGAAAGAAGGAAATGATTCGATACAAGCAGCAGCTGACAATTAGGGGGGATCATACCATTTGACGTGTTGGTCCGAGTCTCCAGTCGACGCAATGATTTGGAGATAATACTTGTATCTAAGGAAGAAGTCATGTTTTGCAAATAACTCGGACCATTCAGCTGTGCCAACTATAACACGGTCGACAATCTCGGCACCTGAACATGCTTTAATTTGCGTCAGTCAAGTAGGTTTGAGAGGACGAACCTCGTTTGAACTCTTCCGTAATAATCATTTGTGTCGAGGCAGTGACGTTATGGGTTGCACACATGGCGGGATAGGCGGGTGTGATTATGGGCATGCGATGCGATCGATCCGATGGGTAAATCTGAAATAAAATCAGACCGTATATCACGAGCTCCAGAATTCATACCTTGGGATTCCATACTCTAACTTGAAGGGGCCCTTCCTCTATCTGTTTCAGAAGTACAGGTTGTGGCCATGACCTAGGCGAACAGTACGGGTTAAAAAATTGAGCGAATAACGATGAAAGGGTTCAACCATTGGTAATATATAATGAAAAACCGGCTGACAATAGCTCCGGCAATAGCGTTGGGATATAGTTGGCATATTCGAGCGACAAGAAGGGCCCACGCCACACCTCCAAGAAAGCCGCTCATATTTGAATAGATAGCCCGACCTGAGGACAGTTGGTGTCATCAACAGAAGGAAAGTCGGGGAACACCCACGTTGGGCCCACAGCTTGATACACCGTAGAGCATCACGGAAAACACTGACGTTGGGCAATAACCGCAGAATTTCATCGATTACGCGAGATCCTGTAAGGGATTAATTAGATTACGTTGAGGATTGGCATGGCAGGTGTTACCATTCAAGCTCCTGATACATCGCTCGTCAAGGTTGCGTAATAGATTGTCATCTCTCAAAGATAGGCTATCCGGCACAGAAGATAAAGCTAGACGAGCCACGAGAAAATCCAATGGAATCCCTGAGATTTCTGCTTTGATAATTGGTACAAAGGCTTCTGGTACACCCTGTTACGACGTCAGTCGTACAATCAAACTCCAATGAATGAAAAATAACTGACGGAAACGTCTGTTGCTCCTTCCATCTCCTTCAGCATTGGTTCGAATACCTCGAAGAAATCTTCTCGAGACACATGTTTGGGTACAACACACAAGGTATCGATATCAGTTCCAGGGCCGTGCACGCCCAGTCGATAGGACCCAAAGGTAAAAATTTTGCCTCCAGCAGTGTTTGCTGCAGTTTCGGACAGACCGCGGTCCATTGACACCTTCTTCACGAATTGTTTGACAAGGGCGGATACACGCCCAAGAACAACCTCCCTGAGATGCACGCCGAGAGAACAATTAGCCAGCAGTTCATAAACGGCTCAAAGTATTCCCAAAGCCAGACGCTCCGTCCACGACACCCGAATGTAATTGGGGGAAGTTGCACAGGCCACGACAGACCAGACTAAGGGTCGAAGAGATTCCCACTTACCTCGTTTTTGATTCATCCTCTGATTCGAAAGTATTTTGTCTTCTCAACTCCTCCATAAGTGATATAGTTACCTCTTTCTCCCGTTGACTTGACTCTTGCGTCGAAATTGGCGGGGTCACTCCCAAATAGCTATTCATATGCATTTCGACAGCACATTCTAACCAAGAGTGTGCCAGACCTACCCATTATGATTTTCGGACGCCATGGCCTGTGGTCAAGATAAATTTCTCGTTGATACTTTGCCTCGATGTCGGTGCTGCGATGGAACTTGCGGCAACTGTCACTGTCAGTTGCAAACAGTAAGGACTGTGTCATCAACTCCGAGCCCGAGTTATCCAGATCGATTTTCTCACGTGACTGCCTTGCGAATGCATGCATCGGTTCGAATATCTCACCATCTGAACTCCTATCGACTCTACATTACTTTTATGATTTATCTGTCTGGTCTCAATTTGCCTGAATAAGTGTGTTCCATCTGCATGCTCTCCTAATACTAACCTCAAACTCACGTCAGGGACCAGGGATAGGGTAGCAGATGGGAACGATGGATAAAGTAGACTGCACACAATATTACCAAGTCTGCTATTGGCGATCAACTCAAAACAATAGCTTCGTTGTTTCGCAAGGAAATGCAACTGTTATGTTCCGTCAATAGGATTTTTTATTCCAAAGTACATTCGAGGAGATTTGTTTCTTTACGTAAACAGTTTAGACGGCGTGAAAATTCATGATTGAAACAAGGATAGGCACCTCAAGGGTCGTACTGCATGAGTTAGAGTCAGCGCACGCAAACAAACAATTTCCGATAACGGAGAGACTCACAGTGAGCACAAACGGCCCTGCCCACTTGTTCACCTTACCACTTTCCTGAAGGAACCAGTCGTATATGATGCCGCGGTGGGTCTCGGAGAAGGTGAGAGGCTTCCCAGCATTGCCAGGGGCACGACGAACGTTATTCAGCCTAAACACGGCCTTGAGGAGTTCGACGGTCGTGAGGGGTGCAAGGTCGACCCCGAGGCATTTGTGGAAGCCCGTGCCGTTGAGCCAGCGGTAGACCCTAAGGTCTCGGTCGAGCTTAAGTTTGTGCGGCTCTGGGAAAATATTGGGCTGAGGGAATTCATACTATTAACACACGCCAAGTAGATGGGAAATGTACATTGACAACTTACATCAAGATGAGCAGTCCTAAAGTCGTTTTGGACCAAATCCCCCTTCTTGAATGATATGGTTTCTTTAGTTTGATCATGATTTGTGACCACCACGCTGACATCGTTGTGCACGACACGCCAGATCTCCGAATACTGAGGGTACAGACCTGTGAGAAGAATGATCATGATGAGGTTTTGGATTTGTGATGTAGAGTACGTACGCATGGCTTCATAAACGTAGCGAAGCAGAAGATTGTCGCTCGCTTTATCGCCCTTCTTGACAAGCTCGATGATATGGGCCCGCTCCTTGGCCCGCGCATCGTCGAAATAAAATTGGATTACTTTCGCAGCGGCGAGGGATGGCGCCGGGGATCCACCGAGTCCTACAGAGACAGCGTTTCCGGTAAGTTGGTCAAGGGGACGCTTGGTGTCCGTGAGGGGCGTGAGGAACGAAAGAGATGGCTTTGGAGGAGGCTGGAAGCTGGTGGGCACTCCTCCGACTGCGGCGAAACCTGCGAAATATTCCTGCGAGAAAGGTTTGTTATTGAATATCGAATAACAAGAGAGGTAATTCAACCTACGGGGGCAGGTGCGGGAGTAGCGCCTATAAGTGCTCTAGAAAGGAGACCAACAAGTTTGAAGGCGCCTGCTGCAGTGGCAGCTTCCCAAGCCGGCTTATTTTCTGGCACGTTGAATTCCAGGGTGTTTCTGAGGTGTGAGGACCATCAGATTCCGAAAGAAAAAAAGGATCACTATGATACATACTCGTACTAAGTGATTGTGAGCATATCTCTGCGTGAGGTTAGGAAATTCAACATACGATGGTGGTGTAAATGTCAAACAGCTCCTTCTCTGTAATGGGACCACCTGGATTCTCCTCAGTCTTCAAAGGAATACCTAGCTGCATTGGGTGTTTGCAATTTTCTGGTTTCATATAGAATCACAATAACATACAACTTTGCCGGCAGAGAAATTGATGTAAGCGGCGTTAATAACGTCGCTGACAACGTCGATATATCTCCCTGGGGTACCATCATAGCTAACCGGCCCAAATTGAGTTGCATTATCAATGGCGGCAAGGGCATTACTCACGCATAGGACCTCAGCTCGACTGCTTTTTTCACGAAATCTGCATACCACTTGACATGTTCTCCCAGAGCCTCCTTGTTAGGGAAGAGTGCGTGTGCGAGCATAGCGTGATCTTTATCGTGCCTGGAAAGAAATTAGTACCTGAAGGACCTGATAAATGCGACACATACTTCTCGTCATCGAAGAAGAAGATGGAACCATAGCCTGAGGTAACATACCTAACCTTGAAGTTGGTGGGGTCGTTCATTATGGGGTCAATCGCGCTGAAGCAATTCAATATCTTCGGAATAGGAGCAGCTGTAGGGCGGTCGAAAGTATATCTGCCTGCCTGGCCGCGGCGCGTTAAGGTTTCCTTCATGTGCTTCGGCGTCATGAACGGGTAGGCAGCATAGATGGAATTCTTGAAGTCGAGTTAGCAAAAACAATACTCTCCAGAGGAAAGCATTACCGTAGGGAAATGGCGAGGTAGGTGGCGGACGATAAGTTTGGGAACTGGACGGAAAAGATGTCAACTTACTGGTAGTGATGCAATTAGGTTTACTTACTGTAGGATCCGCGCCATCCGTTGTTTATGTCTCTTTTAACATCGTGGAAGCCCCAACTTGTCAAATGGGCAGCTGCATGGGAGACTTAGCTCCAACCACTTGCTAAGGTTTAAAATAACTCACGCGTGAAGTCTGTAGTATAGAAACGATCACCGCGAACCAATGCAATTGCGTCACCAAGAACGCCTCTCGTCATCTGATAATACCATATTATAGGTGACATTAGGACAAAACTCATAGAAACATACCGTGTAGGGACAACCGAAGGCAAAAGTCGGTGCGATAGGGATAGTGTCTTCCGCCATGAGACCAGTCTAGACGATAATCATGAGCTTTTGTTGCCACAATCAGTCAATCTGCGTACATATATTTCGAGATTATCGATGTGGCCATAAAGGTGGCGAGCTGCTCGCTGGAAAAAAAAAGTGAATATAGGAATGCTGCAACATCTGTATAATATACATACCACGACCTCCGGAATTTTACTCCATTCTTCAAATGACTTGTATCCTGGGGGATGTTGGAGTCAGCTAACCCTGAGCGATTCCCAAAAATCAACATACTCGTGAGACCCAGGAACTCTCTGAATTCATTGAATGTGCCCAGACCCCAGCCGCGAGCTTGCCGGATTCCCAAAATCTCGACGAAACGCAGAGAGTCTGGCGTGTTAAGAGCCCCAAATGCACCAGCGGGAGATTCAATGGCCGCATAGAGAACTGAGGCGAGGTCATCATCATTGAACTTGCCGTCCGGACCGCGCTTGAGACTGTACGGGAACCATCAACTTTACAAACATCGAGTACTAAGTCCTGCAATCACGCACTTATCGAAAGTACGTAGTCTGGGCTTCTCCTTTTTCTTATCTTGCAGAACCTTTAGCAACTTTTTCAGCTCTTCAGGTCCGATCTTTAAAGCAACGAATGAGGGCTTTAACTTGGCGGTCAAATAACTTGTATACAAACCTCGTTCCAGGGTTTGTTGTCAAATATTTTCTTGAATATTTTCTCAGTCCATTCTCGGTCTTCCTCTGAGACTACGGCGTGCCACTAGAACCAATCCACTTAGAACCGCATGAAGCGGATTGAAAATAAACACACCCGATACAAGACATTGAAATCAGCGCTAACATGATTCCCGCGTCCGCGCTCGACTACGAGAGTCTCCTTTTTGATGGGCTGTAGTAGGAGACAGAAAGTCAACCCTCCATTTTTATGAAAATCGGGTAGACATGTTGACATACTGAGAATGGATCCAGAGTGACGTTGGTTCCCTCTGATAACCCAACAAAGTTGGCAACGTAATCGCCGACGACAGTGCTCATGAAATGACCACAGCTTAAGTGGCGCGAAATTAGTCTTCGTCCATTAGAAGTTTACACGACGAACTTGATCAGCCTGGCAGTCTGGAAGATCTCTTCATCCTGAATGGCCGAATCCTTAGGTGGTGGATCCTGCCACCTTCCACGCTCATTGATTTTCAAGATCTTCTCCGCTATGAACTGAGCATACAAATATCAGTCGAGAAAATTCAAATGGCATCAGAATTCGACGTACGTTGTGGTTGCGACTGAATAGAATGAGGAGAACGCAAGCAGCGGGAGGCATGAAGATCAAACGCTCTTCAGAAAAGGTATCCGGGTATAAAAGGCCGCGACCTTTGGATTTGTCGCGGATTTTCTCAAGATCGTCATCATCTTTGAAACAAGATGAGTGACTTGGAGGTGAAAAAAAAGAGTGTACATACTGTCGCCATATAGCGGGCTAAGATCCAGATAAGAGCTTGCATCGTTCCTCCACTGTTCTCCGGACGGACTCGTGCGGAACAGAGAATGGATGATGATCGCGGCGTAGGCAAAGATAAAGCTGCACATGCCTCCGGGATGAGGTTTGAATTGCCTGCGCTTCAGGATATTGTCGAAGACGAGAGCGGGATCGGGCAGGTACTTTGGTGGGAGTCCTTCGGTAGCCAGGGAACTCCTCGCGTACGGCATGTGTGACCTGCCGAGCAGAGGGATATGGGGGTTGTTCCACCCACCATCTGCCTGACGATACGCGAGCGAAGGTGGCTCAGGATTGTGAACTGTCTTGGACTCGGGCTGGCAAAAAGGCCCAATATACGTCTCAGGAGGGTGCGGGACTGTGTTGTAGAGCGCTGCAATGATCTTATCATTGACGATTTGCCAATTAGCTGTACCAGGTGGGATTTGCGAGACGATCGCGAAATTGCGTGCAACCTACGGAGACATCAACACGATGTGCGACATTGATGATAAATATTAAATACATACCCCGCCGTCGCGATCGTCGTGGGGATCATCAGTGGCAGTGACCTTAGAGATGGGGGCCTACGAAAGCCTCAAAATAAATAAAAAAGGTGCGATTATTGCGTTACTCACCGCGGTGGACATGGTATGTCTGATTCCTTCGGGATCAAGACAAGGGTATCCCTAAACTCTGAGAGGTCTTTAATAGCACAACCCTGGTCTTTCTTCACATGCTGGGCAAATTAACTATCCAATCGGATGGCGCCAATTACCTGCCTGGTGACCTGGGGTTGCGGAATTCCAATGACAAGGTATCATATTTCCAAATTAGGTCAAGTTGCGTGATGGGATCACTATCATCAACAAAAACAGCCTAAATCGGACGGGTTCCAGACATGCCTCTTGACCACCTGATGACTCCGAATTAACTACGAGCTAGAATTCATGTCGACAAGTTGAAAGAATTATTTAGAAAGTGATAAATCCGTGACTCGGGGGGTTGTAGTCGCCGGTCGTCTGGATCACAAGTCTATCCACCACTGGGATTTGTTTCTTAAATCCGCAAGACGTACGTAAGACTCCTTTACCTTGGTCCTACTATCCCTTTCCAGGTGTTTGCGGATTTTTGATGGATAATACTGGTTCTCTCCTCCTGACCACTCAGAAATTATAAAAAGTTGCTGGGGGTATACACTTTTGTTGTGGCTATCAGAAAATGCAAAAAGTTCTGAGATACTTGAAGAATTGAGTCCAGCGGATGCTTTCCGAACGCAAATTCTCGCTGTTTGCGGAAAACGTCACCCCGATGTCACACTGGCATGAGATGTGGGAATCTCATTCTCCCGCTTTCTGATACTAAAATTAGAACATTTCACACGGAAATCATCACAATTTGTCACTCTTCAAATGTCCCTTTCTACCAATTGTTGAATATCTGTGCAAGGGGCATCCCTTTATCTCTGAAATTTTGTAGAGTTGCTCGAATAGTGCTTGTCTATAGAGGAGTAAAATTTGGCATGATGTGGACTCCTTCACATGCTGCCACCAGGTCCGAGATTTCCTTTTTGATGTACTCAAGAACGCAAATCTTGAATTTTGCAACGAGATACGAAGCATCCCGCCTAAGTTTAGAGAGGCATTTGTCAGTACTAGTAATTAAAATTTATTGACCACATGTGAGGGATGCTCCAATGTGAGGGTGAGGTGCAAAACCAAATCCGCAAACAGCGCGAACCCGCAAATAGCTGGAAAGGGATAGTATGACTCGGACGTAGTCTTAATGGAATAAGCATGGAGCAAAATCTAACTTCCATGCATGTGAAAGCTATTTGCTTACTTAATGTTTACTTGTGAAAATAGGGGGTCCAGTTTTACAGCTTCCACGATCGGGGTGAATACTGTACTTTTATTTGTCGAGCGACATGTATTCAGAACGAAATCAGACCAAATTTGAATATTACCCGCGGGCCGCCATATTCTTATGAACATATAGAGCCTGAAGTGCTTCAGAGTAGGTCGGTCATGAGCTACTAACACACAATATAAAGTAGAGAATCTAGTACTCACATCAGGACGTGAAGAATATTGGACAATGCGAACTAACTACCAATGTAGCAAGCAGCCCATTGTGGTCCATAAACAAAGTGAGAAAAATTGAGCCGTGTTTCATGTCTTCCAGCAATCCATACATTGCTGGGCCGGTGAAGGCATGGTCTGTGTACTGGCGGGATCCATAAGAAAACTTCGTCATCCGAACTCGCATAGATTCAACCACTCCTGTATATTGTCGAACTGTCGGTAAAGGAAATCCCATGAGCGGCGTCGGTCGTTGTGGTCATACTGAAGGCGTTCCACATTGAAATAGTGGAATCACGCGAGCCGGAGACAATCCGCTTCCCATCCGGAGAGAATGCAACAGAAATGACCGAATCCGTGTGCCCACTAAATGGGCTTCCCTCCATTTGTCCTGTGGTGGCGTTCCACACACGAATAGTGTAATCACGCGAGCCAGAGACGATCCACTTCCCATCTGGAGAGAATGCAACGGGAACGACCAAATCCGTGTGCCCAGTAAATGGGCTTCCCTCCATTTGTCCTGTGGCCGCGTCCCACACACGAATAGTGTCATCATACGAGCCGGAGACAATCCGCTTCCCATCCGGAGAAAATG
>Ga0307517_10000558_pt1 | contig 63710 bp, 70 predicted proteins | sample 23_EM_MG_FD_194515 | JGI IMG/M metagenome (GOLD analysis project Ga0307517, IMG submission 194515) | Populus trichocarpa ectomycorrhiza microbial communities from riparian zone in the Pacific Northwest, United States - 23_EM | ecosystem: Host-associated > Plants > Roots > Unclassified | place...
GCTTAGCGCTTACCGGTACCAGCCACCGCGCAAGTTCCGGCTTGATTACATCTCCGCTGTGACCTTCTTGATCTGCGTCATGTGCGAGGCGTCAGTCTAGTGCGTGACGCGTGACAGATCGGCGTGCTGAACACCTCAAGACCTCAAGCTCGTGATCAGATTGAAAGTCTTTTCGTGGATACTCGCCTGGTTGTCCTCTCATAATGCAGAGTATCACCGTAACGCGGGGTTCCGCTAACCTGGGACCTTTTCAAGCTCCTCCTATTGCGGGACGGCGTGGAACTTTGTGCCGTAGGTTCATTGCTCTACTACCCACACATATCGTGCTATACCGCTAGGGGTACAGATGGCCCCCTGGACGACGTGGCAGAGGAAAAGTGTCGAAAAGGTATGTTGAGGTCGCCACTGTCCTCCGTTCAAAGTGTCGATAGGCGACTGCTGCGCTTTTCCCGCCGTGCTCAAGACACTGGGACTCTGTCTCTCGACTTAGCGATGACCTGCGAAAAATATTTGTCGGCTACCAGATCCGTTTGCGTCGGTTGATTTTTTTCGTACTTACGAAGATCATTCAGGTTGTATATTGATAGTGAGTGAGATCCCACTTCCATGCCTGAACAAATGCATTAATAATGAACCGATCTTTCTTGGTAGAATCCGGGTCAGGGTGATTTTTAATTTCCAACAACGGGTGTCCCAGCCGAACAGTCAATCCTCAATAACGTTTGTCGTGCGCACTGAACCGGATTCCTCCACAATGGTCATAGAGGTTGTCTGCAGGGAACGAGGGAAGACGTTCTAGCCGAGGCCGAAGTCTGGACGAAGGACAAGCTCCCCGTCTTCTGGTTATGTGGCCTCGCAGAGATGGGTAGTACGATCGAATCTGCAGGTCACCCACGAGGCGCCGTACAACAGCCGGATAAGTCACCCGTCCACCCGCCCAAGTTATCCGAGGTTGGGATGCTTTGTCGTAGAGTTCCCCGAGGTCAAGTTTCTCATCACCAGTCGACCGGATCACAACTCTGGATTCTGCCTCCCACCAATGGTGAAAGCGACGAATATCTTCCTTCTCCACAGCATTAAACTGAGCCTTGTCAACAGTGACATTCAACTATCCTTCAAACACAACTTGTTGGAACTTGCGGATCGCCAGGGTATAGTAAACGAGTTACTGAAGGAGGAGCATTTGGCGTTCTGTCAATTGACTGGGGGACTTCTCATATATGCTGCTGTGACAGTCTCCGAACTACTAGGAGAGCACTGCCCAGGAGCGGCTGGATTACCTTCTAGAGTCACCAGAGATCGGCGCTGGCGTGACAAAGTTCAGGAAGGACACTATCTTGGATTCGTTATACATGTCAATCCTCTAACAGGCAACCAAGGAAAGCGACGTTGTAGGCAATCGCAAGATCCGTTCTGTCCTCGGCGCAAACCCCTTTTCGCATGTGGTCGCTACATTTTTAGGCTTGCGCATTGACGTTGTACTCTATCTCCCGTCATCCGTTCGGCCGCTCTTACAAGCTTCATTCTTCGTATCGATACCAAATATCCAGTACGACCGTTTCATAACCCCCCCCCCCCGAGCTCAACTCAGTAGCTCAGCGAGAGGTCATATGTGTCGGCACCGAATCATCAGACGGATCTACTGACGAGCTACATCAAACTGATGAATCTGGGTTTGGAGAAGAACATGTACAAGCTTACGGAAGCGGTGGTGAACTCCGAAGTCGGCAACTTGTCGGGCAGGGTTGAACGTTACATCGACCGCACCACGATTCAAAGTCGTGGCACAAGGGCCTTGCTGGAGTGCCGAACATCTACATCCCTACCCACGATTATTTCTGCCCTCCGCCGTTTCCTGGGGGGAGAGGGTTGGCGCATTGGGGGGGTCGCCTATCGCTGATTTGATCACCATGTAGTCGGTTTATTGCAAGCTGGGGCACCCAGACAAGCGGCACGGCAGGAATTGGGGAGAGCGAGGCGCAGGCAAACGGACGTCCTTCCGCGATCACATAGTAGGTCATAACTGGGCCTTACGCGTCGATGGCCAGATTTCCAAGGGGACCGATAACGGGCTCAAATACATCAGCGATCCAGTTGAACTCGCTCCGCTCACCGCCAAACCGGCCTCAAAACTGGTATGGGATATCTACATATACCAGTCCATGACGACGTGCATTTTATCATCTTCTGGAGGAACGTTCAATGAGACTGTGCTGCGAGAACCCCCGGCTAATAGTTGTTGTGGTAGGTGCGGAGTTTCCCAACTTCTGGACTCGGGCGGGAAGCGTCGCGCCACGACGACAGATCCGGATGAACTGTACCAGGTAGCGTACTGCCAATCGGAGTACGTCAAGGCAGCGGACACCTGCCAGGAATTTACGTTGACGGGGCGGCCGTATAACACAAAGTAAATTCCGATGGGTTCAAGTTCACTGTTACTGATAGACGTGACCGGCGGACTCCCCTGCCTATTCTGCGGAGGACAGGGCGAGGAGTGCGAAGAAGGAAAAGGTGATCATTACGGTGAGCCATTCGTGCAAAGTACGATGGGGGCAGCTTGGGAGGCAGGGGGTGGCGGGGGTGGCCAATCAATCAACGAGGACGGACATCGGCACGAAATTTCCTGCTCACCACGACGTCGGTGGGCTTGGCCAGGGGGGGGTTCATCAGCGGTGATCGACTCGGTTTGGAGTGGTTTTCAAATCGATTTTGAGTCTAAGCGTTGGGTTCAGAATCTTCTACCCGACTCGCTTGCTCGGTAAGCACATCGCTGACGACTTCGCAATCATGGGAAAGGCGCATTCTCCTCAGATAGGTTAGGTATTGCTACCAAAAATCACCCCGCAGAACTTTGCGGGCCTGGCCCGGCTCTCCGGACGCTGGCTCGTTACGATGCTTCAGGTCCATCGAAACACGGTCGTGGGATGATCGATGTAGCTTTTTAGACCCCCATCTGCTCTCGCATTGATGTAATATGAAAAAAGATCAATAAATATTGAGACCCGAAGGTCTTCCACTCTGGAAAAGCGTGTCATCCTTGTGCAGGGGCCATGCTAATCTTCTCTGTATCGTTCCAATTTTTCGTATGTCACTCCGAAGAGGACATCCTGTTCCGGGGAAGTTTGCGGCACGTCATCGTACAAACGAATTGCCTTCGGATGGCGGGTTTCGGGCCTGACGCCGATCCGATCCCGACAGCAAACCCATGATCCCCGCATCGGCAAACCGACCCGTCGCTTACCCGGCGAAGGGCGATCAACCTGCAGACGGATTGTAGACTCCCAGCCCATACGCATCATCACAGATCATCACTAACCCAAGCCGTGTCATGACGGGGCATGATGCTCATCGTTAACCGGTACCCACTCGGATTGGTCGTTCGCTAACCTCGGGCGTTATTTTCGTCTCTGATTATCACCATCAGGGCCGTGGCACCGAAGTACGGCTTCGTATCCCAGTATCCTTCGGATTGCAAAGCCCACTACCTGACATATGGTCCTTTGCGTATGAAAGTGGGCGAGCGGTCAACTGCTGTGTTCACTTTTATGTGCAGACCGCTGTGTAATTCGGAGGTTTGGACGCAAAGTCAGACCCCTGATCGCGAATCCTGCACTCAATCTGCCGCAAAATCTGCCGTTTTCCACCATCACCGGCAGTTCATATGCGCTATGATGAGTCGCCCGCTTACACGAAACGGGAGACTCGGTGGCAACCGCATAATATCGGATATTGTATCTGGAGGGATATAAACCCACCTGTCCGACACTAGGTTCGCCCCAGTGCAGGCACTCTTTCATTCTTATCCCAGTCTTCCATCCTCAGGCCCGGTGCCTTCTTACGACCGTCACCTTTATCATCCCTTTCGTCATGTTTGCCAAACCAGCCATCTTCCTTCTTGCCCTCGCTGCCTTTGCCAGCGCCGCCCCCCAGGGGCATCATGGTCCACGTACTAGAGTGTACCCTCACCCGCTTTCGATCGTTCCTCCTCACGTCAATTACAGATCACTCGCCTCGTGACCTGGAGGTCCGCCACCATGGTCACGGACACGGTGGCCACAATTTGGGAGGACTCGGCGAGGGTATGACTACTCGTGAAGTGAAGAAGGGACCCACCGGCCACGGTGATCCCACCAGACCTCATCCGAGGGGGCTCGATGCGAGTACGAATACATCCCACCCACTTTCGATCATTTCTCCTGCTCACATCAGTTACAGCTATCGACCTGGAGGCCCGCGAACCAGCTCCGAATCGTACGTCCCACCCACTTTCGATCATTTTCTCCCGCTCACGTATGTTACGCCCACTGCCTCCCGGCCGTCTAGATGCTGCTGGTGGACACCATTCTGACAATCACCCGAGGGGATTTTTGTCAGGCCTCAAGAAACTTTTCCACTTGTAGTTTTCCATCACTTTTGTAAATCTTTTCGTAAGAAAAGGTAGAAAAAAAAGAAGAGTATGTACTTGGATAAGTTATGCCGCGAATCTATTAAAGTTGGGGCCTACGCCGTTCAAAGTGGGGCCCAAATGATCTCAAAAGGTATCAACCAAGCGAGAGAAAAAAAAGAAAGTGGACAAGAGAAAGGCACTTGCTGTTTCGTCGATTGACATGAGACTCACTAGCATGGCGGGCCTTACACGCACAATGAGGCACGCGAATGCATCAGCAGGCGTGAAACTTGAAGGACTAGGGGTGAGCACATATAGGAAGACAGCATGAGGAGCACCATCACCTGTGACATGCTCAGCCGATCTCTGGCGCGATAACTACGATACCAAACTTACCAGCAACTGGAAGGGATAGCCAGCAAAGGAGGCGGTGACGGAAAATCGAAAGATGCACTCGCAACCGGCTTTGCGCATTCCGGAACCCTTGTCGATAACCTGATGATTCGTGAGCCGGGGAACTCTCCTCGCAAAAACGAACACTCACGAAGGCGGCTACTTCATCGTCCGTGGAGCTTAGTGGGGGGTTGCAAGGATTAACCATGGTCGGAAATGTATCTTCTAACACGGCGCTGGTGGGTTTCTCCAACCTCTTGGTGTAATCCTTGGGATCGTCTCTTACGCGTTTCCTCCGCGGATCCCGCCGGAACCCACAACATTCTGGCCTTCAATTGATCTTGTCGCTCCGCAGGAAAAAACCGACATCGTTGTGCCCACAGTGCGGCGTTTCTCTCCCAGAGTCTCGGCGGAAGCCCGTTGCCATTGTCCTTGTTTTAACTGCAACCGTAAATGGCGCACGACAGGATTCAAAGTTAGACGTTAAACGCTAGCGCGTTGAAGCGTCCACTCTGGTCGGATGAAATATAGACGCGATCCCCCTGTCGTGGAAAATCTTCCTCGCCCTCGACGAGATTGACCTCAGGGCCGGGGACACAAGTTCTCCGGAAAAACTTGGGATGGACTGGCGGTGGGGGCCGGGGATGCGGCCCTCCAACCCCCCACATCGGGTAGAAGTCGTGTTGAGGGAGAGGAGTGCTCCGTACGTATACCCGAGGGATGAGGATATCAAGCAGAAATGTCCCCGGCGCCCGTGATGACTGCGTTCTTCACTCAAAGTGAACGTGCCACTTATGAGCAAACGACGGACATCCGACTGTTTGGAACACGGACGGGTGCAATTGGTCCTGCTTGTTCGTCTAGAGCTCTAGGTTTTTTTAGGCTATCGTTTCTTTCGTCGTGTTAGGGTGCCACCTGCTCGATACATTCTCCATCAGGCATCAGCCGAAAAGGACAGAGTCTGTGAAAAGGTCGTCGTAGCATGCAATGGAATGCGCTGCCAGTTGGTCTCCCTGCTGCATGTGTACTGAGGTATACCTCCCACGTGACCGCCGATGTTTTCTTTCTGTGGATCATGGGACGTGGGAAGCAGAGAACAGGTTTCGGGAGAGCGACGGAGGTTCGGGAACCCGTCAGAACTGGAATCCCCTCCAGTGTTTCGGTTTTCACATCGGAAGAGGAGTGGGTAGGACCTTCAGCTCCGGGGATGGTGTCCAGAGGCTGGATGATATGTACGGGGCAGTCTGAGATTTGAGGATTGTTCCATTCCCGGCGGATCTGGGCTCTGCCCAATTGAGGCTCCGATGGTCGCGAACTCCCCAATAAACGGGGCACCCTTGTTGATAGTCGTGCTGGACCTCCCCTTGTAACCGCAGCGGCAGCTGCCGTATGCAAGATGCTAATAACAAATATTGACATCAGACCCAACCGTTGCGCCACATCCGGGGATAGCGAACCTACTCTCTGTCATTCACCAGCCCATCCCCTGCGCCCTGTAAAATGCCTCTCAAAGGCCGTCAGAGGACACAGCACCGAAAGCCCAAACCACTGCAACGCGGAAACGAAAGTTGCAGGTTTTTTGCGTTGCCTCCGTGCGTCCTGCAAGAAAAGGGGGGGCAGTTATGTGAAGCGCTCTCGCGATCGCGTGGCGAAGGGGAAACCACTGGGCGTTCGCCGCGCCCAAACGGCAATCGCGACGGGGGGTCGACACGCAAGCGAAACGGGTCTCGGGCAAGATTGGCGCAACTCTCGTAAGGTACCCCTCGTCGATGGATTTTCGTCCTTCACGTTCCCTTTCACGACTCTGGAACTGTATTGTCTGGAAACGTGAGCCGTCGCTCGGGCTTCAGGCCTTCAGGCCTCACCGGTGACAATCGGCGTCTCGTCGAGAGCGGCTGACGTTCAGAATAGCCAAGCGTGCCAAGAACGCTGCCTGTCGTATGGATGGTGTAAGTCAGCGTCCTGTCCTTGTGTGGTCGTTTGCAGACGGGTCGTCTTTACAGCAGATTGTTTGTGCAAAGTACGACAGCGGCGAATTGGGTAGGCATGGAAGTGGCCGGTCGGTCAACGAGGACGGATACCGGTACGAGGTTGCTTGCTTGGCACCACAGTGGGCTTAGCCAGGAAGACAGTTCCGGTTGATAGAGAGGTCTCGCAACCACGGGAAACTGCGCAGCAGATCATGGATTACCACTGACGATAACCCGGCGGTGGTTTGCCGCCCGATGCGTCGGCTCCGTGCGATCTGCAGGCTCTTCGGAGCTTCAGAGGCTTGCGAGCTCCAGGTCCATCGAAACACGGCCGCGAGATGCATCAACGTAAATTTCTAAGCCCCTTTACTCTCGGTTTGATGTGGTATATCGAGACCCGAAGGTCTTCCATCCCGGAAAAGCGTCTCAGCCTTGTGCAGGGGTCGGGCTGACGTTCTCTGTATCGTTCCAAATTTCCACTAGAAACTAAGAAAGTCCGTGGCGCGTCACATGTCGATCTGCATCACCACCTTTCTCTGGATTGGCACAGTCACCCGGCGGGAGGGGATCAACCTGCGGCTACCACCCGCCGGATGCGGTTGCTCGGCAGACGGATTCCAGACTCCCATTTCACTTTTATCATCACCCACCTAGCCGCGATGCTCATCGTTAAACGACTCGGACCGGCCGCCCGCCAACCTCAAGCACCACTTTCGTCTCTGATGATCGCCATCAAGACCGCATCAGCGATCCACTCTGTTTTGGAGCGGATTTCGAGTCGAAGCGTCGAGTTCTTCGCTCGAAATCTTCTACTCGACCGACTCGCTTACTTGGCAAGCACATTGGTGATGTTTTCCGTCGTCGCCAGAACACGCTGTGATGAACCACCCTCTTGCATGGGACGGGGGACCAGGTGACAGCCACGGAGCGTCGTATCTGGGGGGCATAAAACCTTCTGTCCAACACCAGGTTTCCCCAGTCCAGGCACTCCCTCGTCCTTATCCCCAGTTCTCCATTCTCAGGCCCGGTGCCTTCTTACGACCAGTCGCCTTTATCATCCCTTTCGTCATGTTTACAAAAGCCGCCATCTTCTTCCTTGCGCTCGCCGCCTTCGCCAACGCCGCACCGTATCCGGGTACGTCCCACCCGTGTTCGATCATTCATTTCTCTCGCTCACGCCGATCGCAGAGCCTGCTCAGCGTGCCACGCCAATGTCAAAGGCAATGTCCCAGGGTGGGGCGAAGCCATCCCCCGCTCCCGTACGTCATAAGAGGGATCTCGAGGGTACGAGTGCATCCCACCCACTTTCGATCATTTCTCCCGCTCACGTCGGTTACAGCTGCCAACCCCGAGGTCCGCCACACCGGTCCCAATATTCATTCGCGGGGATCCGCTTTCTCCAAACCTAAACTCAGACCCATCTCCCCCAAACCCAGCTGGTCATCGGACGAGTCTGGGAAGCGGGGCCGTTAAAGGCGCGCCCAACGGTTTCGGGGATTGAAACCGAGATGGATCGTTGGTAAGAAGCCGCTGGAACAGCTGGGATCTTTCAGCAGCAAAAGCTCTGCGGGGGGGGGAGGAGCCCGTACCACCAACATGACCATGTCGCGCGGGTGACCGTGGTAGTTAACGACGGACTTCTTGTCTCTGGTGAACAAGTTCTCGAAGCCAATATCCGAAATAGGACGTGGACGAGAACCGAGGGCCCCACTGAGGATGATAAGATCGGTGACGTCTACAGCCCTCACGCGAAGTTCTGGAGCAGCCAAATTGCGAAGAACGGCAGCAGCGGTGGCTTCGAGTGCGACTTTCGTACCGCGGTTTCGCACATCGGAAAAACCTGACGAACCTCCTGAGGTCGTTATAAGCCATAGTCACCCATTATAACGGTCAAAGTAGATTAGAATGTCAAAATCCGTGAAAATATGCTGGTAAGAATCGGGCTAGGCCACAACACTATAGCGCTGTCATGGTACCCTTACGCCGGGCACATAATTGGCATTCGACACCGTTGTGGCAGCCTCATAATATGGTTTTGAGTCCACTCTGAAGGTACCCCAACCCACTTGTGGGGTGCCTTCAAACCACCAAAAAGGCTAAAATACGTTAGGTTTAAATGGTAAGACGCCATCCACAGCTCTTCTCGAGCTCGCTTTCTCTTTTTATAACCTGTACGTTTGGCCCTAGGCATTCTTCTGGACGTCATTGTACGCCACCGTCACACGCCGACTGGACACGAATAAGATGATTTCGAGAGTACGAGTTACGGAAAACAAAGCAATGAAAGTAAGTACTGTTAGAGGTGGGATACAATACATGGGGCATCTACTGACGCAATCCTAAGCAAGGTTGTTTTCGACATCCGCACTGTCGTCGCCTCCCTGTAGGTTAGCAAACTATACGGGTATCCGTGAGCCATAATGATACAAAGGATGACAGCATCAGAGCACTTACAGATAAGAAAGCGGCGGGCCTATGTTCCTCAGCCCAGAACAACAACGGGGTGTCGAGCACCATCTGATACGGTAACGTTGGTGTCCACATCTGGGTCAAACCGATCCCGTAATTCCACACCCTGCCCTCAGGTACAAGTGTCATGCCGAGGATACGATCAGATAGTAAGAGTTGGACGTGTTCAGACATGTTAGGGTTGAAGCCGGGTGGGTTGGGACTTGTGTCGGTATTCTTCCTTCCCCACTCGAACCCGGCGACGGTAAGGGAATGTGCGGCGAGGGTGACCGAACCCGGCGTGAAAGCGCACGTAAGGCAAATCGACGACGAGCCCCATTCGGGGTGGTCGGTCATGATCTTCGCTTGTGTCGTCACGTCTGTTGGCGAGAGATGCGGGAGCTCCAAAGCCTGAGTCTTGATCCATCCGAGGGGTTCGAGATCCTTTAAGAAGTAATCCTCCTTAGGCAACTGGGCAGGTAGCTCCACACTATTGTTGTTTCCACGCTGCGGGACCCATGCAATAGCCTTGATCTCCTTGACTTGCTTATTGTCTGGAGGAGAGACACCATACATAAACGCGGCAACTTGGGTTCGGAGGTCAGAGGCCATGACAAACGTTCGGAGGATGTTCTTTGGAAGGACATAGGTGAACGAAGCTGCATCGTCCTTTACGTCATCATTAGAAACGTATATGTGCTGGAGACGAAGTGGCAAGTGTGTCGCGGAGATCGCGCGGACCCGCCAGTCGGACTTGCTGCTGAATACCTGCTGCTCGTAGTTGGTCGTAGTGACAGTCTGGATCGTGTCGCCGTGGATGTTGGTTGTCTGCGTCTGGATGGCGGTAACCTGGCTCTGCGCTTCTGTAGACTTCTCGAGGGCAGCCATTTGCTGACGTTGTTCCGAGGGCGCAGCAATCTCTTGACCAAGGATGATATCACGGATTTCGCTGGCAGTGAGCGAAGCGATGTTGACACTGTTTCGTTTTCCGAAATCCTGTGGGCATACAGTGAGAAAATGGGAGTCTTCACATTGGCGGACCACCTACAGCCAAGATGAGATCCTTGAGAGCGACCTCGACTTTGATCCATTCGTCATCGGTCAATGTGGGCCAGATGAAGTTGTCCTTCGTAATTGTGTTCTTATCTGGACGCAGGATAACTTTCGCTTTTTCGTTGTTGACGTGGAGACCCCGGAGGAGCAGGATAAGGCGCGAGAACGCGGTGTAGCTGGAGATAGATCCGAGCCAGTCGTCGTACAGGTTGAACAGCAACATTTGTGGTTGGGTGGCACGCTAAGAAACACTTTAGATCAAGTTTGCCCCATGGGCAGAATAGATATACGGACTAAAATCAGATCACCGAACTTCTCCATCTTCATACAAGCCTGGAAGGGGAGTTGGAGCTCGCTACCCTTGATGACAATGTTGGGGAAGTCAAGTAAATGGACTTCGAGAGGATCTAAACGACAAGATGAGCAAGGCCGACGATCACACGAAGCTTGTATCTACACACCCAACATTCCCTTTCGGGTCACGATAACTTGCTTGGGCTGCTCTTCGACTGGCAACGAACGAACAAGCGCAGCAACCTCCTCAGCGGTCTTCCACTTGGCGAGCTGCCCGAGACGCTTCTGGCCAGCCCAGACACTGGTGTGGATAACCTTCAAGAAGAGTTGACCGGATCGGGGGTTGAAGATAAAGATGGCGCCGTCTGAGTGCCTAGGTCAGGGAGGGAGTGATTTCATTGAGAAGCAGATACCCACTGATTGGCTTGGTGGTCAAGTTACCCTCAAATGTCTTGTGGCTAAACCGCACATCAGCCGGGTTGGAAAAACATGGAAGCAGTAACACGTACATAGTGACTCGGTAAACGTTGGTGTCGTCGACGAACCCTACGAGGATAAGGGTCAGGAGATTGACTCTCCGCTGAATTCTCAAGGGAACTCACAGATAATCTGGTTTGAGAACAGCTCGGAGTAGTTCTGACTGTTGAGGTAGGGTTCCGTAGGTTCCGAAGAGTAGAGCTGAAGACCCTTTCGGATACGCTCGCGAAGGACGTGACATGCAGGGTTGGCCTTCATGATCTTGGCCATAGCCTGCTGGATCAGCGGCTTCATCCCCGGAAACCAGTTACCGTACGCAGACCACAAATTATAGGCCAGATCCATGCCTATCATGACACCGGTGGGTGACGGGTAGATACTCATAGAATCGGAGATCTGGGGTAATAGTGAGTTTACGAGGTTGACGAGAAGGTGAAATAAGGCCAACATAGTCCAAGAACTTGGCACGAGTGTACCGCTCGATGTCATGACTGTCAAAGTCTCCCCAACGAAGTTGGATATCGATCCAGTACTTGTTGCTGGTAGTACCATCAGAAACATCCTTGACATCGGTGACAAGCGTTGGCCGGGTGATGTTCCACTATGATGCAGGTCAGTCTCATGTAACACGGGGCGGAAGGTAGTAAACAGACCTTGTATGACGAGAACAATAAGATATCGGCACAAGAAGAATTCATCTTGTAACTCTTGCGAGGATGGATGGTTTCTTTCTGCACCGTTTCAATCTGGAGCGGCTCCAACTCTTGATCGAACACTTGACACTATTGCAAAATAAAAAGACCTGTCTTCGAACGATGCAAAAATCACCTACCAAGTCCATGACAACACTCTCGTGAACTGTGCAGAGCTCTTATCAGGATGCCCACAACAGGACTCCAAGAAACTGTACTCACTCTTTTGCCATAAGTGAGCACGGAAGATCTGAATCAAACTGATCTTGAGGGTGGGTATCTTGCCATGCATAAAGATACCAGTCAAATCAAGTTGAACCTGGAATCCGACGTATACGTTGGCACGGTTGATGGTTGGACTCCACCAGAGTGTGAACCGACGGTTAGGAATCTGGTTCAAACCGGACCGCTGAGCGTTTGTGAGTTTCTTGTATCTCATCGACTCTTCAAAACCGGAAGCCTTCTCCCAGAACAGACCCTCCCAGGTCGGGAAATAAGTACCCTTGAACAGGGTGTGTTCCAGGATACCTTCAACACCACCGAGAGCGGCGATGACATCGACACGGTAGTTGTTGAGTTGCCACAGTTTTCCATCGTGGCGTTGGGATGTCCACCAAAACGGATTGCTAGGGTCCTGGTGAGCGCCCCACTTCAAACTAGGGGTGAGAGAACTCACTGTTTTAACAACTGATACTGTTTCCAGTCGGTACGCACACGCCAACCTCGGTCGTATGCCAAAGTGTGCCGATCTTTCTGAAACAATGTGTTAATGCGAGGAATACCGCGATCCCAGCTGTCCTCAAGATCCTCCAGGGTGAGACGACGGTTCTGCGCATTTGCTTCCTTCCGCTTCATCGAATATTCCGACCAGACTCGAGCCGAATCCAAAAATTCCGCTTCCCAAGGTTGAAGGTAACGGTACAAGTTTGGAATAAGTTGGTCCTCCTCATGGGACATGCCGGCACGGAAGTGAGTAACTGCAGAGAGCGAGTGAGAAAACACATGGAGTTAACCAAGAAGGGTGATAAGCTATCATACCTCCAACATCGGTCTGCTTCGACCATCTGAGGTCACTCTGAGGGATGAGGACGTGACCCATGGACAGCATGCCTAGGCCACCCAGTTCCTATTAACCAATCAGTTCGGGACACCTATATCCGGGTAACAAAGCAACAAACCTTTGGAGTGTAGAACACAACCGGCGGGAAACGCGAAGGCATCTTACTGTTCAACCCGATCTTGACGCGAGTCTGGATCTTGTTCTCGGCCTTGACCAACGCATCGAGCAGCTCATTCGTGTGGATAACCGCCTCACGGTAGTAGGTCATGAGACCGATCAGCGCGGTGTTCCACTTGTTCACAATCTTCGAAAAGGTTGTGGAACCGGAGCTCATGAGGACTTGCCGGATACGATTGTTAAATTGTTGAACGCCTTCGTCGGACACCCTCAGGAAGGCCTGTGCGGTTCTCTCCTTCGTCTGCTCGTTCGTAAGATTCCATACCGCGTCCTTGAGCGAGTACTGCTCTCCACCCATCGTCCGAATCTTGGGTAAGATCCGGATTTCGAAGCCACACATCGAGAACAAGAGCTGGGGATTATCCTTGGAGTAGACGCTGACGAACGTGTCTTCCCACTCAATGGTGGTAAGGGACCTCGGCAGGCTCTGCTTGACGTTCCAGAAGACGGCCCTCCCAAGATTTACATCGTGCTTGATCAATCGCATACGGCAATCTCGTGGCCAACAGCGTTTGTTGTTGTATCCAATGACGTTGTTGTTAGTGGGGTCGGGATTAGCACTGAGATACCTCTGAATGAGGTCTCGCGCCTCGTCGGCGGTGAAGCGGAACAGGATGTGGAGTTTGTCGACGTAACGGGAGTATAGACGGACAGGATGGCGGGTTTCAGTGGCAGAATCGCGGTACTGGAGGAAATTATTGGGCAGTTGAGGGGGACCAGCCATCTCGCTGGAACGCTGAAGACCGAGAACGAGGAGATCCATGACAAGGCCGTAGTACTGGAAAACGAACGCAGAGAACTGCAATCCGCGGATGAGGCCGTGAGCGTTCGTGTGGGCCATGTCCTTGTAGGTCAACACCGTGTTATTCTTCGCCGTGATGTAGTCGGCCAAGTTGTGGTCGAGGATGAGTCGAAGGAGACGTTGCAAGAGGGTGAGATCGATCTTCTCGTAAACCTTCGACAGTTGTGTCTCCATCAGGACGACACATTCACCCTCAGATGTCTCCCAGATGTCGTTCAAATTGTTAATTCCTTGGCACCACTTATACACCAGGAGTGGAGGAGGTTCAGTATCAGCAGGCTTGATCCAGGACGGGAAGAGACCACGCTTGTCAGCTTCGAAGAAAAGATACTGGTCGAGGTAAGCGTCTGTGATCTTCTCCACAGGTTCGATGTCGTAACACGGGATGAGCTTGTCATAAGTGTCGAAGAACTCGATACCAGCTTCCTTGAAGGCTCGTTGAGTGAGCAATAACCGCTTGATCCTCGATAAACACTCGTGTGGGTTGTCGTAAGCCTGTTCGATCAAGGCCAGCTCCTCACGTTGGGACTGGTTTAGACGTCCTTTCACTGAATACGCCTCCTTCAACTTCTCCAACGCCAAAACCAACAATTTAGTGTCGTGCTTGTAGTTGAGGGGAGGGAAAGGGATAGGGGCGAACTTGCGGCTCTCCAACCAGTGGACTGTGGCGGTATAGATGGCAACGGCTTCCTCGGCGCTAATGTACGGTCCATCCTTGAGATACGCATGCTGCCTCTCTTGTTCAGCTTTCAGGTACAATCGAGTAAGGCGTCCAAGGTTCTTCTTCACGACGGCCTTGTCGACGGTGGCACCTCGCCTGATACGCTCGCGGTTATAGTGCGCAACGGAGACCCACCAGTCCGCTTTACTCTTGATATACCTCAGGATGATGTTCTCGATGGCGGTGGGCATACCGGGGACCTTCCATGGAATATTAGCCTTCCAACACCTCCAGGCTTCCGATAAGTGCTGCAGGATGGTCTTGGCCTTGTTTTGCTTGATCGATTCTGGCATCATATCCAAGATATCGTGCATGACCGCCGCACGGAGCTCCAAGTCGTAATGAGACTCGACGCGCTGTTTCGTGACTGTCTTAGCGACACCTTTGCTGTTTCGACCTTCGAACTGGCGGGCAAGGAGGTTTCCGAGCCACCGCTCAAGAAGAGGAACGATGCCCCGCATGAAGAATAGCCAGACTCGCCAGCCGGGGGCCCAGAAACCACACCCAGGACCTTTTCCAACTGGACCGGTATTGAAGCGATAGTAGATGAGGTGCTTCAAGTCCTTCGTCATCCGGACTTGTCTCATAAGCTGGAAATTTCATCAGCAAAACGCTAGGGTGATTACAAAAGGATGTCCGCGCACCTTATACTTGTACCTATACATTCCCGTCAAGGCACCGATATGAGCGAAGATGTATTGGATGGCATCGGCAAGTTGAAAAGCATCCACATTTCCGAGACGGTATTGAACGTGGGCGTCAACAACGAGCTTGGTCAAACGAAGGATTTCTCGACACAGGTGGAAGGCATTTCCAAAACGGGACTTCTTCCGTTCCTTTGTTGTGAGGGTCCTGGGTGTAGTTGGTCAGCGATACCTTATCGGTACGGAACCACACAATGGACATACTTGACCGGCTTCAAGTTCATGTTGTAATCAAGGTGCAGGTAGTTCAAGTTCTATGCGCGCCATCAGCACTACCTCCGAAGTCCGAAGTACGAAATCATACCTTCCGATGGATAAGCAGGTTGAGCATATTGTAACCCTGCCTGCATACTTGCAACCCAGCTTCAACCCAATCCAAGTTCGTCGTCTGGAAGAACTTGGTAGCCTTCAGCTGCCTGAATAGATTCTTCCTCGTCATTGCCTTCTCTGGCTTCGACTTGAGCTCGTTCAGGACGAAGCATTTTAGCAACTTCTGATACGACACCCGGACCTTGACGGGTTGGTTGGGAGGACAGTGTTCGAGGTACCAATTCTTGACAAGCGGGACGTCTTGAACTCGACGCATACGACCTGATCGACGGTTGTAGGGGTTAGGAGCCCACCAAAGAGCAATGGCGTCAGCGGTAAGATCATTCTCAAGCTCCTCATCCTCGAGGAAGGGGACAACCTCCTCAGGAAGCTCAAAATCGTCGTCATCTGCACCATTTGGTCCGAAGATGGAATCTTCGTGCGAAACCAGTGGAGCGTTCTTGGAAACCGCAGTGCGGAGGGAAATGGGGTTAATGATCGCATCGAAAAAGAAGGCGGGAAGATTTGGGTCCTCAGTACGAACGTACACGTTCTTGGGGGCGTGGTAAGGGGAGATCTCGACGGAGCGGGGAAGGGAATTGTAGAGGTGGGGGAAGGCGACTTTGTACTCGGTGCGGATCTGCTGACGAATAATGACCTTGTTAATGTCGTTGAATTCGTTCCAATCCTCATCAAACGCGTCCATGTCCCTATAAAGGGGCTCGAATTTGGGGCCGCCGGGGATAGCCATATTGAGCGCTTTAGCTGTGAAGAAGGAATTCTTATCAAAGAGGTAGGAGGCGTTGATGTCGGTATGGTCGGAGAGAAGAGTGCGACCGAGTCGGTAGAGATTGGCCATCACCGGGAGAGAAAGCGACCAGTATCGATAAGATGGTCCGTTGACCGCTGGGGTGTCGACTAGAGGCTTAGGGTCGTAGAACCAATCGATGATTGCAGCGTCTTCTTCCTCGTCTAGGTCCAACTGAATAGCTTCGAGAGGTTCGACGTCCAATACGTTGTCCCCATAGTCCAGTGGAGGTTCTTCATCATCAAATGGCGGGAATCGCATACGTTTGAAGTGGCGTCGGTCGCGCTTCTCTCGTCGCATCGCAAGCCACATAGTGCTCCATTGAGCGTGGTATACGGGCTCGATAACCCGAGGGACCTGGTTCACGAATGTGATCGCTCCGGTGATATGATACAAGACAGGGACTTCGCGGACTTGCTCCCAAGGATAAGGAATGTTCTCCAGCAACTTCATAACCGCATGAGGCACGTACTTGAGCGCGCCCAAATGGACTCGTTTATCGTTTCGGAACTTGCGGTTACTCATATCTCCGTGGTCTTTGATGATTTTTCGTACGTGTTCCGGGGGCAAATCCTACGGGATACGACATCCAATATCGCGTCAACCTTCGCGGGTCCACACAAAAAACACGTACCTGTTTTCCCATGTCCACGTAACCTCCTGTGCGCTTCTCTCCATAACGTCTTTTCTGCATCTGTATCCATTTCTGGGATTTTTGAGCCAAAACTTCTGGCGGGAGTCGTGAACCGGAAGGTCTCGCTGGGTGAGACACTCCCGGTGGGAGTGGTGGCATCCCTGGGGGAGGCGGCACCATGCCAGGGGGCGGAAGGGGCATAGAGTAACTCATGGTCGTCGTCGGTGAAGACGAGGACGGTGAGGAACGAGCCTGACGCGGACTTCGAAATTACGGTCTCTTTCGGCAAATCCCGACCCCACAGAGCCACCCCCGCTCTTCAGCGTACACCCTCGATCCCGAACGTATATACATTCTCAGTTCGTGGATGAAATGACTACCAAATAGCCTCACGCCTGGTGAGTTTCTGACCGATAGATATTTTGCTGTTCGCGGCACACCCCGTCAACAACTATTTCCTGGCAATTCGCATCAAACCCCACGGGAGAGGCAAGGTAAATAACAGTGCCAGCGACCTCTTGTGGCCTGGGTGCAGATGCCAAGACTTGCCACAAGGCGTTGGTGACGTTCTCGCGTTCCGACTCTGTCAGCAGGGATGGGTATAATGTTTGCTGCTACCAAACCTTGTTGACCACCCCCGTACTACCCTCATCAATGAAGTCCATCAGCAAACCTCGCGATCGCTGTTTTGCTTTTTCTTCGCTTTTCTCTGACTTATTATTTCCGTATCACCTCCTAAGTTTATGCGTACTGGGTGACTATCCGTAAGACTAGGGATATATATATCCGTAGTAGAAGGTACACTAGCCAAGGTCTATTTGTGATTATCCGGCTGTTGTCCATAGGAGTTTCAATGAACAGAATATTGCATGACTCTGGGGCCCTTTCCAAAGCCGTTTGATTGAGCTACGTGGCCACGTCACCCACCCTCAGCTATGGACAACGACGGCAATTTCCTCCACGACATCGCTTTCCAGTATCAGCTCAAAATCGACGAGACGGAGTTCCTGGATCAGGTATACTTTCTCACTGTGGTCCTCACCGTAGGTTCCAATGAGGATCACACTGGTCGGTAGAGAACCAGCGCCCCCGTCGGCAGTGTCTTGGATACGAGCCTACTCCCCAACCTTCGGATCGGCACACCTTGGATACGTCTCTACGAGAAACATGAAGACCGTGCTTTCATCACTACCATGGGGATTGACACCTCGACCTTCTGTGCCATTTTCAAGGCTGGTTTCGGACACCTCTGGCATACTCAGCCTACCTCTTGTCCCAATGTATGCACGCCTATCTACACACGAACCGGGAGGCCTTTGGATGCCGCAGGAGGACATTAACATACCCATGTAAGGTACAATGTGACAAAATGAATCCGATTTCTGGAACTATCCCGGGGTCACTAGAACCTGCTCTCGTGCGAGTGATTGACACACTACTTTAAACAATCACACCCAAGTTTGCGGCCCCCGATGGCTGTGTAACCATTGACTTCGTCGCGCTGGTGAGAGAGGGGAGATGGAGAAACGCCGAGTGATCTTTGCGTGATATGACAAGTGAGAACAGTAGAACCAAATGGGGATGAATCTTCGAACTCGTACCAACGTGTATAGCGGATGGTAGCATGGAGGTATACGTGGTGCCTAGCACAGAGCAAAACCAGGTCCGCCGTACATTGTCAGCTCCAAGTGCGTAAACCCACCTCATGATAAACTGCAGGCCATGCCCAAGCCGTATCGACGCTGAACGTTGAGGTCAGTGGCGGTCAGATGGCCAACAAGAAGGAAGGAGTGCGGGGGCAGGAAAAAAGACCCCCAAAATCACACGGCCTGGGACCCGCTGGGACTTTCGGTCGACTCTGGATAACACACGACGTACAGTCTGGGATCCCGGATGAATGGTTTAGAGGCAATATCAGTGTCCCGGCGCAACGGTCGGGGTCCCCTCTTCCGGTGTGGGGACCGAGGCACTGGAGGGTATTCCAATTCTGACGGGTTCTTGAGTCTCCGTCGCTCTCCCGGAACCTGTGCAATGCTTCCCACGTCCTATGATCTACCCGAGCACGCAAAAAGAAAATGTCGGTCACATGCGGTCTGGCGCCACAGAGCTAAGCGCACTTTAGCACACATGCGGCAGGGAGACCAACTGGCGGCGGATTTCATTTCATGCCACGACAACCTTTCCACAGGCTCGGTTCCCTACATCTATTCGGGATCCCGCAACGAGGGACAGTGACCATCAGTGCGCCGATCATATCATTTTCCGAGGTTGTTTTCGGCTGATGCCTAATGGAGAATGTATCGAGCGGGCGGCACCTTACAGCTGTTTTTCAGACGATAGATACACTCGGCATCTTTTGTTGTAAAATCTTTGTTTACCCCAGCACCAATGTATCTTAGATCCCCGGAAATTTATTTCAAACGACTCCTTCAAGGAAGACCATCATGCTTTCCTGCCCACGCTGCATGCGCTCCTCGGCTCCCAGTTATCGCTCAGGCAGACATTGTACACTCCCAAGCACAGATAAAGACCATTCTCCTCGCGAGAGGTCCGCATTTTCTCAAGTGCAGAACGTTGGCTCGTAGGGTCATTTTTCAAATTGTTGAGTGATTAGTCAAATACACATGCGGTGCCCCACACATAGCGTCAACGGAGCCCCACATGTAAACAAAGATTATGTACGGGTGGGAAGCACGAGTGTCTCTATCGTCTGAAAAACAGCTGTAACATGACGAAAGAAACAGCATCCTGAAGGAACCTGGAGCTCTAGGTGAACAAGCAGGACCAACTGCACCCGTCTGCGTTCCCCACAGCCGGATGTCCGTCGTTTGCTCATATGTGGCACGCTCACTTTAAGTAAAGAGCGCAGTCGCCTCGTCCCTCGCAATCGCGGGCTCCGGGGACATTCCTCCACCTTCACCTTTCTGCTCGGTTTTCCGCGACAGGGAGGTCGCGTTTATATTTCATCTGACCGGAGTGGACGCTCCAACGTGCTAGCGCCTAACGTCTAACGTTCGACTGCGACCGTAATATGGCGCACGATGGGATTTAAACGGGGGCAGCGGCAACGTGCTTCCGCCGAAACTGGGAGAGTAACGCCGCGCTGTAGGTGCAACGGCGTCGATTTTTCCGGCGGGATCCGCGGAGGAAACGCGTCAGAGATGATCCCAAGGATTACACCAAGAAGTTGGAGAAACCCATCAGCGTCGTGCCAGAAGATATACTTCTGACCACGGTTAATCCTTCCTCGCAACCCCCCGCTGAGTTCCATCGTCCCCAAAGCAATGCGCTCATCGAAGATAGTCGCTCCATTGGCAGTCCCTCCAGCAACGTGGTTCTTCGATACGTGGTTCCTCAGCATCATATCGAAGGGGGTGGTCGTGCTCGCTTCCCCCTATAACCCTCGATGTACATCCCCCCTTACACCAACCTGGCCACGTCGTGTGGGTAACCGTGACAGTCAGTGACGGTGTCGTCGTCCTCGATGAACGGGTTCTCGGAGCCGGTGCCCGAAGGAGGACGTAGGTGGGAACTGAAAGGTCTGCCGAGGATAAGATCGGTGATGTTCACAACCCTCACGCGAAGCTCTGGAACAATCTTGCGAAGGAGGTGTGAGCGGCAGCGGCTATGACTTTGGATGCGGCTTCCGTACCGAGGATCCTCAAATATCGGCAGGGTGTGACTGAATCGCATGCTCCACGGTGGTGCGTTTGAGACGGGAGTGGTACCTGCGTCGTGGACCTCATGAAAGACACCCAATTACCACACACACACACCTGAGGACGGTGAGGAGAGATGATCGTTGAAGTCTTACAGTGACGCAGCTCGTCTATTAAGGTTCAGTAAGATTTGACAACAGAGGGTGCCGTGCGCGACTCGAACGGAGGTGTCCGTCAGACCCTGAATCGGTGCTTACCGACGCCAGTACACGGACAAGAGTCGTAGAACGTCAGCCAATCTTAACTCAGTGAAAGAACTCCCGGACCCTGTATGTAAAACAGTGGAGATGGTCCGTTCCGCTGGGGTCGACCGCGAGGGGTGGCTGGAGCGGTCCGCCAAGTCTTACGCGGGCCTGCCCTAAAGAGAGTCTCCTCTACCAGCGAAGAGAGCCCAACTTGTTCATCGCCGCCAACGACAACCACCAAGGTCAGTATCCTCTCCGCAGCGGTCCATCGCGCGCAGCCCAGCTCACTTTGCCCATTTTCTTCCGCCTGCGCCGCTGGTGCTGCGCGCACCGCCACGTCTTATCTTCATCAATCGAACACCCTTGAAAAACACCACGATCCAAACATCAGCCCCAGTTTCCAACCCCCATCTTCCCTGCAACCTTTCCCCTAACGAATTAACGAATAACCTATCACCATGGACGATGAAGTAGCTGCCCTCGTGAGTGACCTTTTTTACGAGGAGAGTACCCCAATTCACGAATCACCAGGTTATTGACAACGGTTCCGGAATGTGCAAAGCCGGCTGTAAGTACATTTTTCGATTCTCCATCACCCTCTCCTTTGCTGACAATCCCTTCCAGTTGCTGGTAAGTTTGGTATCGCAGTTATCGCGTGGGAGATCGGCTGAGCGTGTCCCAGGTGATGATGCTCCCCGTGCTGTTTTTCCGTACGTGTTCAGCATCGACAAGCCATTTTCATTTATTCACGCATTTAACAGATCCATCGTCGGTCGTCCACGTCATCAGGGCGTCATGGTTGGCATGGGCCAAAAGGACTCCTACGTCGGGTGGGTCGACTGCTTTCCGTCTCATCTAAGCGCCCTCTGATCTCTGTTTAGTGATGAAGCTCAGTCAAAGCGTGGCGTCCTCACCCTCAAGTACCCCATTGAACACGGTATTGTCACCAACTGGGATGATATGGAGAAGATTTGGCACCACACTTTCTATAACGAACTCCGTGTTGCTCCCGAGGAGCACCCCGTCTTACTCACCGAGGCCCCCCTCAACCCCAAGGCTAACCGTGAAAAGATGACCCAGATCATGTTTGAGACCTTCAACGCCCCAGCTTTCTACGTCGCCATTCAGGCCGTCTTGTCTCTCTACGCCTCCGGTCGTACCACTGGTATCGTCTTGGACTCGGGTGACGGTGTCTCCCACACTGTCCCCATCTACGAAGGTTTCGCTCTCCCCCACGCCATCCTCCGTCTCGATCTTGCCGGTCGTGATCTCACCGAGTACCTGATCAAGAACCTGGGAGAGCGTGGTTATGCGTTCCACACTACCGCTGAACGTGAAATCGTCAGGGACATCAAGGAAAAGCTTTGCTACATTGCCCTAGATTTCGAGCAAGAACTCCAGACCGCTGCCCACTCCTCAGCCCTTGAAAAGAGCTATGAGCTTCCCGACGGCCAGGTCATCACCATCGGCAATGAGCGGTTCGTAGTTGCTTTTCCCTGTATTTTCTCCTTCACTGACGAAACACACTAGATTCCGTGCCCCTGAGGCCCTCTTCCAGCCTGCTATGCTCGGTCTTGAAGCCCACGGTATTCACGAGACGACTTACAACTCTATCTACAAGTGCGATCTCGATATCCGTCGTGATCTGTACGGAAACATTGTCTTGTCTGGTGGTACCACCATGTTCCCCGGTATCGCCGACCGTATGCAGAAGGAGCTTGCTGCTCTTGCCCCGTCGAGCATGAAGGTTTGCTGGCTCTGTTGTCACATGTATGGCGTGTGGGCTCACTGTCGTGTGTGAATAGGTTAAGATCGTTGCTCCCCCTGAGAGGAAGTACTCGGTCTGGATCGGTGGATCGATCCTGGCTTCCCTTTCCACCTTCCAGAACTTGTGGTGCTCGAAACAAGAGTACGACGAATCTGGTCCCGCTATTGTTCACCGCAAGTGCTTCTAAAGCGTTGGCCAGAGGAAATCTTAAATGGGGCGGCAAAGAGATGACCGTTTGTGCGTTGTTTGGCTGGTTAGGATTTTTACCGCGTACTATTTTGTAAATTTCTCGTTACTCCTGACCTTTTTCTCTGCCCACTAAATCTGGATCGGATTGCGTGCCGCTATTTCTGAAACTCCCTGGGAGTTTTGTAAACGTAGTGGTCCGCTCAAAAGGGGTGGTGGGTATGCGCCCTGACTGGAGCAAAGCGTCGGCCTCATGCGCCCATAGCCGGGCTGTCCTCCGCGCCACTAGACCTCTTCCATTCTTGCAGACGGTATCTGTGAATTGTATGCCATTCAGGCCCCGACGGTCGTGCTCAAAGCATGTATTTGGACGATTTACGTCGGCTAACACTCCCCTGAACGCGTGTGAACCGGAGGTCTTGTTGTGGATCCAGACCCATGCCAGGCTCGCATAGGGGCGTCAAGGCGACCTCTGGGCGTCCGTCTTGGTAACACAGGGATAGGAGCGCAGAGGTCCCTGATCCCAGTTGCTGCGGCGTTTATGCACAGTACTCTCCCTTCAAATCCATCCACCACCCGTCCGAGGCATCCTCCACTCCCCCCCTCCCTTACGGGCTCTTGCGGGCCACCCTAATGCCCTACTCCTCCTTCAACAGCCGGCCCGACAATTCCATCACCAACACCTCCTCCACGCTTAGGCCAACCATCAAAAGCGCGGACTCGGAAAACCGCTCCAAACTGGAACTGACCGGCGACGATCAATGGCTTCCGCCCCCAGCAACCGCCAAACAGTACGGTGTTGATTGTCAAGTCCGCAAGCAGACCAAGTTCAGCCAGAGCGGGTTCCGGGTGCATTGGGACAACTTCACGAGGAGACTTGGGAACGGGACCGCACCCTCGACGTCCTCTGTTCCGGATGGTAGCACGGTGGACGGTTCTCATCGCACGCGCGAGCCTCCTCCTGGGCAGCCAGACGACGAGGTGGATGAAGTGGTCGTAGATCGCGCCTGGTTCGGGGAATGCAACGACCCTTCGACGGATTCCGAGTCCCTTTCTCCTGTCGAAAAGTACGCCGAGAATCCTACCGGTGGCACCAATACGGATCGCGAGAGCTTGGCCGTCGTGGAGGGTTTCTGGGCAAGGTCCGCCCCCCTGATCATTCTACGGTGGCGGGTTTGGCCCGCACTTCTTGGTTTCTTCCGTCTCCGTTTCATCGACGACAAATCGGAAGCCCACTATTCCAAGGAGACTTGGTTCTTCAGAAAAACTTTGGCTTTACTCTGCTCACTGTTCTTCGTCGGGAACTGGGTTCTTGGACTTGCCTTCCTTCCTCAACCTGCAATACTCCCCGACAAAATATTCTATTATGGTGTACGTCGTGGTTGTTCGACTGGACAGAAATACCCTCTGACCTGTTCTTTACTTTCTTTCCTTCACCCAGGTTGCCCCCGCTTTCACTGTGCCTTTGGTTTTTATGGTTATCTATGATTTTCCCCGGGATCGCCCGTGGTGTTACCAGGCGTATCTCGCGTTTTCCATCTGGTCTTGGTCCCTGTTCCAAACTGTATCGATGTGCGTGTCACCGTATAACGCTACCAATTTGCATCGTTTGCTCAAACTTTGAATCAAACAACCAGGAATCTTTGTGGCTTTTACGATAAAGATGGACTCCACAACTTGTACTCCTGTGGATCAAAGGATTTCCTGACTACTTTTTAGTACGCACCGGACGGCACGACTCCCGATAGATTGCTGACTTGTACATCCTCGCAGCTATACTTCCGCGCTTCAGACGCTTGGTCTCTTTGGACTCAACTTCAACCGTTTCCCGGCTGTCTGCGGAGCGATAGTCTTCTTTGTCACGTTCGTTATCCCCGTTTTTTTCCCCACATCACCCATACTTCCCTGTTGACCTTCGACCCTTCACCTCATAGCTCATGCGCGTTGTTGCTTCCAACGGAGCCAGGATATGCAAGGAACGTGATAAACTTTCTGGCTTTCCAGGCATTCTTGCTCTACGTTCATTATATGAGAGAACATGTCGAAAGGAGGACGTATACGCTCAGGGATCAACTCAAGATCCAGTTCAAGGCGACCCAGAAGGCCCAGGTCAATGAGAGAAAAGCGGCTGATTCGAAGCGGCGGTTAACATCGTGAGCTGTTCTCTTGAAAATAGTGGTGGTAGTTTTCTCAACGTCGGTACAGATATGTGTTTCATGATAAGTACTCTTACCCAGGCGTACTGCCCTGCAGAGAACTAATTTTCGTGTGATATCCACAGGTCCGGGTTCCATTGAATACAGCTTGTATGTCACTTTGCCTATGTCAGAGTCCTCGTGCTGATCACCTTCACTTTTAGTGCTCGCCGTCCAGAACATGAGCGCATGTGGTGTCATCTCCCAGTCACATGAGGTCGAGTTCAATGCTCTCGAGGGAAGCTTGAACATGATGTCCAAGGTTTTGAACGACGTCTTGGATTTGTGCGTTGGCCGCGATGTCGGTTTTCTTCCCTGCTTACTAATTGGTCATTGCAGTCATCGCATGGATAGCGGAAGGTTTGAGAGCTTCAACAAGGTACGACGCCTGTATCCCGTGGTTACAATCCATCCCCATCCCCGATTATCTCCAGCCCTACATCTTCCACCAAGTCATGGAATCGCTGTTCACACCTCTACGGCTCGATACTGATTCGCGGAGGCTGAAACTCGAGACGCACTTGGACCGATCAATCGATGAGGTATGGAATCCCGGTTGAAAACCCTTCGTTGCGCTTACTTCCGGATGGCTGAAAGGTCGCCGGACGTGCCTTTTGGGCCGCGATGGAACGGAGCGAGGGGGTAATCCAGAAGAGTCTCGCCGATTGTGACGGTGTGGTCGTTGGTGATGAGAACAGGCTGAAGCAGATCATTACGAACCTCGCGGGGTAAGGTATCGCCAGGTCTCGTCGCACTCGATCTGATTTAGGACCTTGACGCAGAAACGCTTGCAAGTTCACCCCTGCCGGTGGCACAATCAGGATCTCTACCAAACTACTCTATCCCGATCCTACAGAAGTCGCTCGGATGACTGGTGAAGTCTCAAAGGAAAGACCTGCTTCCCGACTTTCGACCGAAGCCAACGAGCTGTCCGAAGATCGCTTGAGTGAACACAACTGTATCATGGAACCTCCCAAGCTTTTAGAGAGGATCATCGTCAGAATTGAGGTCACCGACACCGGGCACGGAATCCAGCAGAAAGAAATGCGTCAGACGAAGTTGTTCAGTGAGCAATCGATCAGTCATTTGCATCTCAGTTCATCATATTGACGAGTGCACCCCTAGATGCCTTCAATCAAACAGAGACTGGTAGGCAACAAGGTGGAAAAGGCACCGGTCTCGGCTTGGCTCTGGTCAGGCAGATCGTCAAACTGAGCGGTGGTAGGTTGGGAGTTTATTCAAAAGTCGGGGAAGGTTCCACGTTCTGGGTTGAACTTCGTAAGTCTCCTTCCCCTCTTTCCTCTTGGCTAGTCTAGTGACCGCCACTCTAGCTCTTGGCGTCGGGACGTCCGCCCTTTCGATCCTCCCGGAAGAGAATAGACCACCGCTAGACCATCCCGATTCTCAACAAGCTGTTTCATCGCCGCCATCACCTCCGACACCAGACGTGGAAGCGCAGCTTAAAGGGCAATCTGGGACGGTCTTGGAGCAAACTACTAGTTCGGATGGGCTGGTTCAGTTGATGCCTCGAAAACGCAAGGTTGGAGACACGGCCGAGCACAATGTGGGTTGTAAAGGTCCTGGACCCTCCAGCCAGAATGCTGCTGTCCCTCCTGTGGTCGGGGAAGGTGATGGGGACGAGTTTTCGCGGCCTGGCACGTCCTCTGGGCCCTCGCCGGCTCCGGTTTCAGATCCTACCCCAGCCCCCGAGACCCTGAAAATGCCGCTTCAGGAGCAGAAAGGCCGGCCAGGACATCCGGAGGAAATGCAGGAGATGAAGTCTCCGACGCTGGTGACGAGACCGACCCACCTTGACCTTCCACCTCCACCAGACCTTAAGGTCCTACCATCACAGAACCCTCCTGGTTCTTCGGCGAGTCGTCTACCGCAAATCGACATCACGCCCGGGTTACCGGTATTAGTGGTCGACGATGATAAGATGACGAGGATGCTCTTCCAGCGGATGTTGGGACGACTGAAGTGTTCGGTTACGACCGCTGTCAACGGATACGAAGCCCTTCAGTTGATCACGGGCGATCAGAACGTTTCGCAGACCCCAGCTGAGGAAGAGCATGAACACATGTTGTTCTCAGACGGTGACGATCATTTGAGCATCATGGAGGGGGAGGAGGAACAGGAGAAGGAAGAGAAGGAGAGCAGGTTTGCGATTGTGTTTTTGGATAACCAGATGCCGGTGATGTCTGGTGTGGAAATGATGAGGAAGTTGAGGAAGTTGGGAAGGGGTGATCTCGTTGTGGGAGTTACAGGTAAGTTCCCGCCCCCCCCCCATTTCGATATCCGATGTCCAACGGATGTGTGTGGCGGGGTCTGATCACGCGAGGGGGTTTGTAGGGAACGCTCTTTTACCCGATCAGGAGGAATACCTGGAAGCCGGTGTCGATTACATTTTGACGAAACCGGTACGGGAAGAAAATGTGAGGGAAATGCTCGCCATCGCAGATGAGCGAACAAAAGCTCGTTTGCCACACGGTTCAACACCATCACCGACACCGATGACATCAATACCTGATGCAACATAACCTTGTTTCCCCTTGCTGATCACCCTCACCTACCGTCTTCAGTCGAATACACTGACTCTGGTTTACGGTGGCGTGATCAGTAAGACAGACGAGAACTGACTCATCTCACATAACCCCCTCTCCATCCCCTTCGTTTCCTCAATTGCCCACCACGAGATCTTAGCCTTTTGTGGTCTCGCTCCCATCTTTCATTTGTTTTGTTTTGGGTTTAGGTCTTTTGATTCTTCTTCTCTACGGTTCCTTTCTGGAATCTGGACGAGTCGCGCGGCCCGCAGCATTAGAGCTATAGATTGGGCAACCCCCACGCTCCTTCGTGGGTCACGAGCGCCCAAGTTCGAGGTTTCACTTGCCTCCTGAAGTCCCCCTCCCCCCTCCCTCGGGATCCTGGCGCAATTGCACCAGCACCCATCACACCATCCGTCATCCAAGCGGAGACACAGTGTTTTTCTCACCCTCACGCAAGTCTATCTATTGCCGATGGACCCTTGTAGAACTTACTACGATGTCATTTATTATTCATAGGTCACCTTCCCTTAACGTGTCACTTCATGATCCTGTTCACTCATAATCTTATCTGGCATATCTATATGCAAAAGCGACAGACGAGCATGGACGCTACTCACGATTGGCCCACGGCCCGCTCATTATATTCAAGACGTCACGCACCCCCGTTGGCTGGGGGCGGGAGGGGCAAACCGAATTTGGTAGCTCATCCCTGTGTGATGTGCCTCGCCTCCATCCGATTTGTCGCGACCATCGCTCACTCAAGTGGTGCGTGGTGCGCGATACCAGGAGTTTGTGCTCCTGTATCTGCGGGGAAGGACGCATGAACAATGCGAGCCTGGGCACCCCACCCTCTCAAACCTCACGGACTACAACATGTGCCAATTGATTCTGCAGGTTAAACCAGCACCAAAAAAAGGCCCAGGGCGACACGCCACGCGTCACGTTTGACTTAAAGTTGGGGGGTCCCGGGCGCGGTGCGTTGAAACCAGCATTACCCGGCAAGCTCGGAACGATGGCGTTGAGAGAGCACATGCGTTTTTGTGTGGCTCAGGCGCGGGGCCGTAGGTCCCGGGTACAATGCCAGTAAGCATCCGGCTCGGAAAATTCACGAGTGGCCAGCTGCCATGGGCCCTCATAACATCATGAACAAATCGACCCCCTCGGTTACCCGGCAGGAGGCAGCCACGACCCGCCAGACGGATTGTAGACTCCCGACCCATATGAACTCATACATCATCGATTCACCGCCCGCTGTAATCATACTAACGCGACCTGGCACTCGCCGTTACAACCTGTTCCCACTTGGATCGGTCATTCGCAAATCTCTAACCATCATCGCCAAGACTGAACCGAGGCACGGCTTCGTGCCCCAGTATCCTGCAGGTTGCAGAACCAAGTTTCTGACATACGGTCCTTTGCGCATGAAAGTGGTCGAGAGACCAAGCGTTCGCTTTTATTTGCAAGCCATCGTGTAATTTTTGGGAGCTCAAACGTTCAAACCCCAAGGCAGATTCCGGATCGCGACCGTTTTCTATCATCACCAGTAGTTTGCCTGCGCTGTGATGAAGCACCCGCCCACACGGGGAGGGGAGACCCGACGACAACGGAACTCCTCGTCGTAGGCTGGCTCCACATGGGATGGTGTTTTGAGTGTGCGCTTATCGCGACACAATGAATGGAACTTTGTTGGAAACCTCTCAAAGTCCAGCGTCAAACAACCATTGAAAAAACCCCCTTGTGCTCCACCCTCCCATTGAACGTTTGAACCTTGACGATACAGATGTCGCTGACTGAACATCCGAGTCCGGGCGCGGGCCGGGTTAGAACGGGTGGCGCGGGAGCCACGACAGAGCGGTTGGGCCTCCGCACTTTCCTTAAAAGTACCTGAATATTCGTCTAGGCTCGTACGCACACGGTGTAACCTTATGAACAGTCACCCAGCAAGTTTTTAAGTGAATGTAAGGAGCTACATAACCATGTGAGTGCTGATCGCGGCGCAACCACTTTTCTTGATGATATTTGTCTATGTAGCGTATAGGCCTCAATTATTGCTGGGTCTACTTAGGGTCGCGCGAGTGCGTATGCAACCACGAACACAGTAAGTATAAGTCTCACAAACCACACGCCTTTCCGTACCGCGGCATTGTATTCAGAAAGAGATTGTGAGGACAGTAATTATGGTCGTACCGAGATCATTCCAAGAACAAAAAACGTGCGAGTCTACGGTGCATGCATGAATAAGAAACGGACAATGTCGAGAGGAGTCAAGTGCGTCGTCGGAGTAAAGGAACGGGATGCTGACCTTCCCATGGGCGGGAGGGTTCGGGAGCGGTATGGAATGGAGAGGATCGGGGTGGGGGGGGGGAGGTAAAAATGGGGATACACTATTGTTGTACATTTCGAAAGAAAGAGAGTGGTATCAGAACGCGACCAACAGACAATACGAGGCACGAAACGGGGGATGAAACAATAAAACTAGAGACATACTAAGGAGGAGACCGAAAAACACCGTCACAGGGATTATACATCTCCACATGAGAGGCGAGAAACAGACAGGGAGAGGGGCAACAATAGAGCGGAAAAATCGGGGGTGTCGGGAAACAAACAGGAGAAAGGGACGTGCAGCCCCGGCCGTGAAGTGGTGGAAGAAGAGGGGGGGGGAGAAAGGGTCAACAGAAATCAAAGACACTCAATTATATGCAAAACTTAAATGGAGAGGTTTGTAATCGAGTCGGCACTCGATATTCGCGGGGTGAACGGCACAGGAGGAGTCATTGAAGGCGCGAGCAGTGGCGGGGAATCCATGAACGTCGGCGGTGGTAGGTCATCTTTTTGCTCAACCTCAGTCGAGTCGTCGTTCAGGACTACCGTAGGGACGACACTTGACCTCCTCGCCGCTGTCCACGGTGGGGGTGACAACGAAGTTATTTCCGGTGCCAATTGTTGTGTTGGGTGTGAAGAGGGAAGGAACAGCTGTGATCTCCTCGAATTCTGAGAAGGAGCTGGACTGGGAGGTTTCGGTAGCTGCCTAAACGGGCTCCTTGGTGGTACAGGTAATGGTGTCAGCTGCGGTGATCTCTGACTGTGTGCCGGGTACTGGGGTAGGGGGAATGTCGAAGGTACAGTGAATTGAGTTTGGGTGGAGAAGGGTGATGATGGGTTTGAAGGTAGGAAAGAAGACGAAGGCGGTGGGGAGGACAGTCTGACGGGTGGTGGTGAGATCGTAGGAGAGGTCATCAACAAGAAACTAGGATCGTTCTGCATCGTCGTAATCGGCTCCCCGACCAACAACCTCGTATGCACCGATCCGTAGTTATCCTCCCCTTCCGCCTGAGGCTTTAGAATCGTCTGGTCGGCAGCAAAGAGCTGTGTCGAGATCGATGAAGTGGAGGGTGGCGTTGTAGGCGGTGGGTTATTGGGAACGGTAGTCGATGCTGGTGCGCTCAACATCCTCAACCTCTGTTTTAGATTCAAGTTCAGCGTGTTTTGTTGCCTCTCCTTCTCGATCAGCGCAGGCGGGATAATGCTCGGATCTCCCTCAGTTGGGCTTGGGCTCCCAGGAATGGTATATAGTGTGGTTGGCCGGGAGGTCCCTCCGACACTGACACCACTGCTGCTGCCACTTCTCCGATGACCCTCAATAAAGGAAGGATCGTCTGGACGAGGTGGAAGATTTGTCGTCGGTGGCGCCTTCTGCGGTATCCCTGCAAGACTCAACCTCAGCGCCCGTTGCGTCAAGCTTTCCCTGAAAGAGGATTTGGATGAGGATGCGGGCGGACTGGGGGGACTTGAGTGTGATAATATCAGGGAGGAATTTTCCTGTTCCGTCGGAGTGGGGGGTAATGCCGTGTTCGGGGCAGGCCGTTGAGGTGGCGCCAGACTGAGCCGATTCTGAATCGACAGGGCTGATCGGGAGATGTACGAACCCACACCACTATTACCCGTCCCTGACCCGGTGCTTGTCCGCGCTTGCATCTGCGAGCTGACATTACTCGTGCTCGTTGCGCTCTGGAAACTAGACCCAGACTGCCTCTTCAAGAAAGACGCGGGGGAGAATCCATTCTGAGGACTGTTCGTGTTGGAGTTCGACAACGAGTTGGCGTGAGAGTTTTGAGTGGAATAAGAGGAAGACCTGCTCGGAGACCGTTCCCTATCGAAGGAGTAGGGGTGGGGTGAAGCTATCCTAGGTGTCGTTGGCGCCTCTTCCTCCACACCGGATACGGGGATCGAAGGTAACGCTCCGCTAGGAGGAGTCAGCCTCTTCGGCAACACACCCTGTCTCGACCACCTTTTGGGACCACCGGTAACGCTCTCTGCAATCGACGACGTTGATGTCCAACTTGGCGGTCGTGCCTTCTTCTCTCCTCCACCAACGACCCCCAGGAACCCTTTGCTGGACCCTCCAGTACCTACTCCACTCCCGCTCCCACTCCCGTAAGAGTTCCTACTCGGGCTGATATCCAACGAAGGTCGCGTCCCGCTCGTCGAATGTCGGCTCGGAGGGTGGGTGTTGTGGACGCCAAAGCTCTCGACGGCGCTCATGTTGGTATGGAGGTATCGGTAGGTTGTCGGGTCCGGTTCGGACAAATCCACTTGACTCTGGGGCAGGGAATGGGTGACAGATGAGGGTCCTGTGGACTGTTTCTTCCAGGGGGGAGGTTGTAGAGGTGCAGACACAGTGTCCATAAACCCACTAAGCCCTGCTAACTGTTGAGAGATAAGGCTCTGTTTTCTCTGAGTGGTCGTCCAGTTAGATCCTAACGCTCCACTTGCGGTGGTGTCAGTTTGGTCGAGCAAGATCTTTCGCTCCAACTCAGCCGAACTTAGTGGAGAGTCGACTGAATAACCCGGCACATTGTTATTAGTGGCAGTGGAGATAGAGTTGACGGAGGGAGTATAACCCAGTGGGCTTAGAGGCCGTGCGTCAGAGTTCCCTCGGAGCCGATTGAGTATATGCGTCCCGGCGGACGTTGTAGGTGGGTGATGGTGGTGATGGGCGGGATGGGGATTAGAGATAAATGAAGGTTGAAGGGGTGAAGGTTCATCGGTCCTGGCGCTACCATTTGACCCAACCAAAGAGGGAGTCCGGGGCCGGTTAGGAATAACAAAAAGGCCTTTCAATGTGGCCATGGGTAATTTCGGCGATGCGGAAGAGGAGGGTATCTGGGTCTTCCCTTGAGTTGGCGATTGGATAAGAGTACCCGGGTTCGAGGTCCCATTTGCGTCATTCCCTGAACCAGAATTCGAGCTTATACCTCTGTTCCGGGACGATATTAGACCCTGCGCTCTCATGGACAACATGACATCCATATCTCCACGGGGCTCCGCTCCGCCGTAATTGGATGTGGGGAGTCCCAACCCAGCACGAACAGATCTATGGAGGGGTCAATTCCTCGTTTCATATCAAGCGGTGGAAAAAAGAAAGGTGTAAACAACCGCCGCGGCACGCAATGAAAAGGGTGGGCAGTCGAGACTCCCTCAGACGAGATGACCATAGATCCCGAAAGGAGTTTTGAAGGGTTGAAATTAAAGTGGTAGAATGAAGGGCGAGGCTATCGTACCTTTGTCCCAGGACTGCGTTTTTGATTCCCGATATCCATCGCTGTAGCTCCTGCTGATCGGAGACCTGGAGTAGCCATATCGTCCTCCCACCCTCCTCGACGTTCAAGTCCCTCTTCATGGCCCCACAATCGACGCCCCCAACTCGCAGCACGTTCCGCCGTCCCGAGATTTCCTCGTTGTTTTCGTTGACAAATACTACGCTGTCTTCATTAATCTCGAGTCGTTCAAGCTCCTTTTCGGAAGGGTTATTCGATTTGAAAAGGTGGAGGTAGGAGACTGTCGGTGCTGTTGTAGGAGTTGGACGTGAGGAATGCGAAGACGAGAGTGTCGTGTTCGGTTGAACAGGTGAAGACATGATGATAAATCTGTTCTTCCACTGTTTCATTAAGGCGAACTTCAAGAGATGGTTGCCGGGGTAATATTTAGGCAAAATGCGCGATAGGTGAGTGAAGTTTGCCAGGGCTGCCACGGTCGTGGGATACACAGGAATAGTAGGGGTTAATGCGGGTGCGGAGGAGTTTGAACCCTTTGCCGCAATATTGACGGATCCCGCGCGTCCGCGATGGCCCTGGGAAGAAGAGAGATCGTTCGCCCATATCGAATTCGAGACGTAGGAGCCCTCTCGACTGGGCGCATGTGATCCAGACGTTGGATTGTCGGGTTCAGTATCGTGGTCGTAAATAGAGTCTTCGAGACCGTCGCTGAAGCCAAAGTCAAGGTTTCCTTGCGGACTGGTTGGAGACTTGGACATCAAATCGGGATCAAGGCCGATGGATTGCGCCGCCGCATCACGTAGCCGCTCTCGCTCTTCCTCCTCTTCCTGGGTAGCGGCAATAACGCTGTTCCGTTTCGTCTCCGTCGCAGTTATCTCGATGACGTCGGGGAGGAAAGAGGACGTGGGGGTGACGAGAGGTTTCTTCTTCCTTCCGAACTTTTTGAGCATGAGCGTATCTTGGGCCGTAGCGAGGAAGCTTGTTCGTGGACGTTTAGGAGACAGATTTTGTTCCGGAGAACTGTTGGGGGTATGCACCGAGGTGGAGACATGGAGATCTATGGGCTGGAGTGAGCGCTGCTGCGCGATGGGTGCACAGACTCGTGACATAGTACGGACCGTAAATGCGCGACGAGCGGACGGAGTCTTGTTGGGCCTGTTTTGCTTTCAACGAAGAAGTCCGAGGGCGTTCGTGAGGGGAGGAAGTGAGGAATTCTGAGAGCCTGAACCTCGGGGTGCTTGATGAGCCGCCCACGCCTTGGGGGGGTGAAGACGTCACGGGTCCCGAGTCCATCTTCCGGCTCCTGTGGGTGGCAGCAGCAAGTAGAGAGGTGGGCCGATTTGTGCGGGTCGTCTACAGGGAGAGAGGCATGGGTAAAATGAAAGGGGGAGGGCGTCAGTGCGCTTGCACGGTCGGGTCAGGGAGAACAGGCCAAGTGCCACCGACTTTGAAATTCGTGTAATTGCTTGCCACACCAGTCGGTTCCCGCCACGGGATCTCACTCAAAGGCCGAGGCATCGTCGACAGCGACGGGGGCGGCGGCGGTGACGGCGACAGGGGCACAGCTGGGGACCTGCCTGAGGGATGGGCGCCGGGGCCGCGAGCCACGTATGTATGTATGTCTTATGGCTTGTGATGCCTCGTTACAAGTCTCTGTATTCGATGTAATCCTAATCAGACAAACCGCCCTGGGGACTACCCTGCGAGTCGCATCCGCTTGAAGGTCCCGAACGGTCCGACGGAGCCCGGGGTGCCTCCCAGGATCTTTTGGGGCCCCTTTCCAGGTCCTGTCAAGGTCGTCAACGGTTTCGTCTCCTCACCGATCTGGCTCCGTTGGCATTGCTCGCTTTGCTCACAAGCCGATCCCGTTGTGGACAAACTCGACAGGGAAATCGACGTCTGTTCGACTTCGACCTCCAATCCCAACATGCGTCTCAGCTCTGCGTTCTCTTTCTCCAGCCGCGCCAATTCGCACTCTCGATCGAGTGCCCACTCGCTGGCTGTGAGGGTGGCTATGTCGTCGCGTTCTTCTCCGCTCTCTGGGGCGTCTTCCCCGTCCAGAGCCCGGAGTGCCTTCCGGAGGTTCTTCCCGAGGGTGGAGATGGACGATGAGAAGGCCATATTCGTATCCAAATCTTCCGTCAGCTGTTCCGCTTCTTTCGCGAGAAGTGCAGCTTCGTATTTCCGGATCAGCTCAAGCTCCTGTTCTTGAATCTCGTGCTGCCCAATCCAGCATAAGTGATCCGGAACGGATGCTGGGGTTCTGTGAGCATCAATAGAGTCAACTCACAGCCCGCTTCCTAAACGTGGTCATCAGCGTCTCCAGCGTCTGTTCGTATTCTTTGATCAACAAGTTCAGTTGCTTGTTGTCATACTGCAAGGCTTGGTTTTCTGCTGCGATCGCGTTGGTCATCCTTTCGAGCTCCTCATCGTAGTCCTCTGTTTAGCGAGGAGCATTGGTGAATGCAAATCGAGAATGAAAGGATTCAATACGAACCCTGTGACTTATCCATATTAAATCTTAATACTCGCATAATGAGCGCGGTTTCAACCAGCCAATGGTCACAGATACACACCTGCGCAACACGAAGCCGGTTTGGGTGTGGATTGCTTGGCTCTAAGACACCCGAATGAAGACCTCTACTGCAAATAGAATACATCCTGCATGTAGACTCACCTTGATACATTCTGCCTGATTCCTCAAAGCACTAGCTGTGGCCCGGTGCTGGTTCAGCTGCTCGGACAAATCGGAGATGATTGCCCACAGCCGCATCATCTCCTGGTCATAGTTCGCGTCCATTATTGCCATTGAGCAACGCCTGACTTGAGTCAGAAAACCCCGTCAGTGAAGCGTGGCTGATGTGCGAAAGGTTGTATGTAATCCGTTGGCGGCGAAGGAACCTCGAGGTGTCTGGCGAAGTGGGAGGACGGAGTTTTCCACGTGATCTTGATCGGACAAGTGACAATCTGCTTCCGCGTAGTACATAAAGTGCTGACCTTCTGGATGTTCGCCTCGCCTGCTTTCCACTTACTCCGTCGTCTGCCACGTCGCTGGACTACCTGAACTCTCGCGTCTCGTCTCATGCTCCCGCAAGGAGTGTTCCCCCTACACCTTGTCAACCAAGTGATTGACGAACTCGGCAAGGCCTACCGCCCGGACCATCGTATTCACCCACACGCCCCCCGCAGTGACGGAGCACTCCGCGCGTGTACCCTGGTATCCAAGAAGTGGACCTTTCGCTCGCGGACGCACCTGTTCAAGAAGGTCAGGATCGAAGTACAGAAAGGCCAACCCACCCGTACTCCTCCTGCTTCCATCCTCCCGCACATCAAGAAGCTCGAGATATGGTGTGGCGATAAACTTACCCAGGTGCCCCCCACTGTAGACCTCTTGAAGGCATTCTCCAAGGCCCCCCTCGAACGCATTGGAATTACCAATGGTGCACTCGTCGATAAGCGAGCTATTATCCAGGAATGGATCAATGCCCATTCCGCAACGCTGAGAACAGTGAAATTCAAAGACTGTTCAATCTCCTCACACACTATTGCCGATGTCATGGTTGGAGGCCACTGTCTTAAGCGCCTTCGTCTCGTTAACTGCAAGTGCGAGCAGCTCCCACCTCCAGGACGCCCCCTCATCGCGGATACACCAGACTCTGACGCGCCAGACATGGAACTCAGTATTTATGGAGATGACATTTGGGAGGGTACTACGGACATCGCTACCATGGCGGCTCGGCTCCCGTATCGATTTAGCAGGCTGGACGTTTTTCATCTGGTCGCGGGCGAGGGAACGACCGAGGCGACGAATGCGTTGATCAAAGCAAACGCAGGCGTGCTCTCGTCCCTCCAAGTGCATCTTTGGGCTGGTACGTTCGAGTCTTTAAGCGGAAAGATGGTGTTACTCATTGTCATTCAACCACGCAGAAGACATGGAGGTCGACGTCGAGCCAGAACATCTATTCAGTCTTAAGGGGTGTTCAAACTTATCCGAGCTGACTCTGGACATGGAGCTTTCGGAGTCGTGTGCCGTCCAAGACTCGATCTTTATCCTCTCAACCCTGGACCCGACACGACAGAGCCACCTGGGAAAGATCGTCTTGGAGGCGAGGTACGTTGGTCGATGGTTCGACAAGGACGGTCCGACCGACATTGGTGATAAGAGGAACAAGGATGAGGATGAGGAGGACGAAAGTGAGGAGGAGGATAGGGTAAATTGGGAGGGGCTCGACACTGTCCTCTCGAGGTTGGCGGAGGTCTCCAGCATCGGGGGAAAACGGTTGACATTTGTTCTGGTGGTCTTAGAATGGGGTGGCGATGAGAACTCAGAGCTCGTGCCGACGGCGAGGAAGTGGTTGCCAAAATTGCTACCTCGTTTCAACGAATTGGGGCTGTTGCATGTCCACTACGGACGAGGTAGTCGTTGATGGCGAACCGGAATGTCTGGGAAAAGGCTTTAATAATCGTTCTTAGGGTGAGTGAGACCTGTGCGGTACAATGACATCTGAAAACCCTTTCTCATCCTTTTTGCAGTTGCACCCGGAATCCGTTTTGCTCACTTTCCGGTTCGTTACGCACATAATTGCACTCGTATTACTCATGTCCGAGAGATCTGTAGCCAGGCCCGGTGCACCTCTCTTATTATTTCTAAAATCGGTTTACAGCACGCTGTACAGTGATATAGCGATGATAACGCGCGACCACCCGTCAGAGCAGGGATATCTCTAAACATCGTAGAAAGTGGCTATCTTTGCCGTTGATTGAGTTCCCCATAAATTTCCGGTTGGCTTCACTCCAGACATGCGGTCACCGGTCATAGTCGACCATCGTCACGGTGGAGTTGGGATGTCGTGTGAGGAAAGCCCCCGTTGCGTAAAGTTTACGGCATGGACGGAACAGTGCAAGTGGTGACCGCGCAGCTCGGCTATTTATGTAGAGGAAGCTCCTCTCTGTGTCCTCATCGCCATGGCTTCCCTTGCGCAGGTCGTCTTGAACGTGCAGCAAGCTGCAAAATCCGACGAACAACCCGCCGAGGGTGTTTCCGACGCGGTAACGACCAACGCTAAGGACTCCACCCTCACCGTCGATCCTGCCAACCGTTCCAGCCCCCTAATTCCAAACAGCTACCACCCCAAGACCAACTCATCCAATCCAAGGCGTCGGTCGGTCCAATCCCACTACAAACGATCCTCCATGTCGTACACCCATACCACCCCCTCTGAACGCACCGGCCCTCCACGTTCGATCTCCTTCAGCTCCCTCCCAAATTCCCGCGTGGTTTCACGCACAAACTCTCGTACAGATTATCCATTTCCAGATCCAGAGGAGACCCCAGTTGCCGCTGGCCCATCCACCCAACCGAGCCACAGCGACAACTCACGGTCTCCGGGACTCGAGCGTACCGAGTCCCAGTTTCGTGACGCGCTCGAGTACGACAATCCCGATCAACGCGAGAGAGAACGGGAGCATCTCGAGCGAATTGAGAGGAGGAAGTTCAGGGACAGCAGGTTCGAAGAGTGGAATCCTATTAAATGGCTCACAGATTCTCCCCGGGACACTCCAAGGGATGAACACCCGCATTTCGATCTTGGAGCCATGTCGGAAAGCGACAGGGAGAGGGGTGAGGGGAGACCAAAGCTGGCCCACCCCTTGAGCTTGAGTGCTCAGCCCGATGGCCCGCCCCCACGGCGGAAAAAAAACATGCCAAGGTCTAACTCTCTCCCTCCTACCCCCGGACGTCAAGACTCCAAGGACAAGGACAAGCGAATAAGTGGACCTCGATGGGGCCGCCTGCGCTCTTTACTCCCCGCGGCGATCACTCACACCCACTCTCAGACTTCGCAAACACCAGGATCCACCGCCCTTGCCCAACGTAGCGTTAACATCACTGACGAACTCATCGCTGGTGGCCTCTCAACACTCATGCTTAAACTCTGGTTTGAACGAGATGAGAAAGGTCACCGTCGGGTACCCATTCTTCTGCATCGGCTCAGAATTCGGATCAGCGACAGCTTGCATCCGCTCGACAGTAACAAGGCCGTATTCAGGATCGAATGCGAATATGCCAACGGCGCCGTCAGGTGGGTTGTCTACAGGCAGCTCAAGGAGTTCTTGTCCTTGCACACCCATTACGCATTTTCGAACGCATATAACCGCAATATTGAGGCCCTTCCGGAGTTTCCGAAAACGAGTAAGAAGGGAGCTCCACCTTCAGGCAATTGGACTCACCCGGCCTTTTAGGCTTACCGTACTTCAAGTTCCTGAAGAAGGAGGGGAGGGAGAAAGGCAATAAAGTCGGTCATGCAGAATTTGCCCGAATGCAACGGGACGTCCTCGAAAGCTACCTAGTCGGACTCATACGCGCAGTGGTAACATCCATTCCTCCGTTCGTCATATCTCAAAAATTGACCCGGTTCTTCAGATGTTTCACTCGACGATCAACAGGCTGGCTGCCTTCCTGGAAATGAGTGCTCTTTCGATTACCCTAGCTCAATCAGGAGGCGTTCAGTACAAGGCCGGTTTCCTTCACCTGGAAATTAGCAAGGGTGTTGGCCTTGGATCCAAGTCCGCAAGCAGGAAGACAAGACACTCCCAGAAATGGTGCGCAGTCAGGGAGAGTTATTTGGTCATTTCCGAGGAACTCGCAGAGGTAAACCTCGCCACTTTTACCCACGTATGGTATGAACTCATCCATCCCGGACAGCTGACGGTATTCGACGTCTTCCTCCTCGACTCGGATTTCAAGATCGAACGCCCAACGAGGTACTATCGTCAAGGGCTTCACCTACTCAGGGACAGCAGTGATGACGACGAGAAGAAGGCGGATAAAGGCAAGGGGAAGGAGGTAGACGGCTTCCCTCAACGCCAAAACAACCCGGACGGCGTTCACCTTGCACCACCGCGAGACATTGACTGCATGTCAACCTTGGGGTCGGTCAGGAGCAAGTTTTCAAAAGTTTTCAAACGGAGGAAGGCACCGGAGCCAGAAGTGCCGTCCCGACCCTCTGTTTCAGGTTCAGGGCAGCCTCCGCGGATTTCTGTGGACGATGTCGCCTCCACCATGTCGTCCGCTTCGTCACATTCCGAACGAGCCACGACTCCGATGCTGGATCCATCGACGAATACAAATCCCCTTCTTGACCCAGACGAGAACCAAGACCACCTTCACCGTTCAAAGAAAAAGACTCGCGATGACGTGTCCAAACATACATTCTACATTGAGAATGGCCAGATGAAACTTAAGATCAGCGCGAGGAACGAAAGACAGATGTTGCAATGGATCGCTGCCCTTGAGAAAGCTGCCGCAACGTGTCACTTCACTCGGAGGAGCAGGTTCGATAGTTTCGCTCCGATTCGGCTGAACGTTGCTGCACAGTGGTTGGTCGATGGGGTGAGTTGTTGTTCCAGTATTTGTCTCCCCTCAGAACCTATACGATCCGTGACTAGCGTGATTATTTCTGGAACCTTTCCCGCGCAATATTACTCGCGAAAGAGTCAATCTATATCCACGATTGGTGGTTGTCCCCGGGTAATTACTCTCCTTGTAATGCTCCTGGGCTCGTTTCCGATGACTGTCTGGTTACTTTAGAACTCCAGTTGCGTCGGCCCGGGAAAGAGCGATACCGACTTGATAGGTTGCTTCAGAAGAAAGCCCAAGAGGGTGTGAAGATATACATCATTCTCTAGTACGGGGTGCCTCATGTTGGCACATTTGGTGGTAGGGCTGACGAATCTCCCACACAGCCACGAAGTTTCGAGTAGAACTACCCCAACGGATAGCAAGTGTGTGCTGCTTCTCTTCTCACTTATCAAATGTCCCTGACCATTTCGGTATAGTTACACGAAACAACGCATGATGGGCCTCCATGGGGAAAATATAATGGTTCAACGTTCCCCTAGTCATTTCCAGACTGGAACATTCTACTGGGCTCACGTACACAACTCCCCTTACTCCGTCTCTCGTTCATAGCCTGACTATACCTTTTGTTAGCATGAGAAGCTGTGTGTTATCGACCAAGCTATCGCATTCATGGGTGGACTCGACATGTGTTTCGGCCGGTGGGACACCCCACAGCACGTTCTTGCTGATGATCCCGACACATTGGATTTCGAAGTTAGTGAACATGTTTGGCCAGGTCAGTCTACTGGTTTTTGTGCCACGCTTGTGATGTGATCAGACGTTGTATCTTTTAGGCAAGGATTATAGCAACGCTCGAGTTGGGGACTTCCACACTCTGAACAAACCTGGGGAGGACATGTATGATAGGGGTAAGGTGCCTCGGATGCCTTGGCATGACGTTGGGATGCAAGTCGTCGGACAACCCGCCCGGGACCTCGCCCGCCACTTCACTGAACGGTGGAACTATCTCCTTCGTATCAAGGTAAAACGCTCCCTCCGCCTTCGGTCCGTAACGGTAACTGAAATATACAATCACACTGCAGAATCACTCCCGCGTGATGCCATGTCTTTTACCTCCACCAGAATTCAAACCCGGCGAGCTGGATTCTATGGGACTTACAGGAACCTGCGAGATGCAGATCGTGAGATCCGCTGGACCTTGGTCACTCGGTACACCCGATAGGATTGAACATTCAATTCAGAACGCCTATTTAAAGGGTTAGCCCTCTTCATTCGAAATCGGACTAATATTAAATTCGTGATCCCTTTTTGCAGCGATTCAGCTCTCGGAACATTTCGTGTACATTGAGAACCAGTTCTTCATCACCTCGTAAGTCCTGCCCGCTGCCACATGTCTCCCTTCCTTTCCCTTCTTCCACGCGACTCGTCCTCGCGGTTTGCTCATTTCCGGGCGGGGTACCAGGACGATCGTAAACGATGTAAAGGTGGAGAACAAGATTGGCGACGCGATCGTCCATCGGGCGATCAGGGCACACCGAGAAGGGACTCCGTGGAAATGCTGTATCATCATTCCCGTGCTTCCTGGCTTCCCCTTCCCCATCGATCATAGCGACGCGAGTTCGGTAAGCACGCCACCGTTTCAGGTTCTTTCGCCACGTTATTCACGGACCTTAGATCCGTATCATTCTAGAGTGTCAGAATAGGACGATCTGCAGGGGACCGAACTCGATCTTCGGTAGGTTGAGGAAGGAAGGTATTGATGTGAGCATATAGCATAGATGGGCCCTGCAGTCGGGATCTGACATGCGTTCCAGCCAACCGACTACATCTCTGTATTCTCACTTCGCAACTGGGCAAAGTTACGCAGCAACGTCTTGACCACGGAGCAGGTATACATCCATGCGAAGATCTGTATCGTGGACGATAGGTTAGCTGTCATTGGTAGTGCCAACATCAACGAGCGGTCTCAGCGAGGAGATCGTGATTCGGAATTGGCTGCCGTGATTCGAGACACTGATATGATCGACGGGTATGTGCTAGGTTTTGCCTTCGGACTGGTGATGCTTACATCTTCTCTTCTCAGTACCATGGCGGGAAAACCGTTCAAAGTTGGCCGCTTCGCACATAGCTTACGAGTCAGGTTAATGCGGGAACACCTTGGGGTTGACGTTGATTCTCTGTACGAGGAGGACCTGATGGCTGCGAAGCCGCAGGAGCCGACGTACGATCAACAGGCCTGGGATCCTGATCAAGAGGAAAAGGACAAACATGATGTCACTCATGTTAAAGAGACCAAGAGCGGCCGGGGACCTGGTGCTGGCGAAGGTATGCCTTTGCGGGCGCAAGTTACTACATCTTCGTTCTGACGAACGGTTTACGTGAAGTTGTTTACGCTCTGGGAGACGTCATCCACACCGAGGCCGGTAAGGCCATCCGTAAAGTTACGGGGAAAAGCAACAGCCAGGAACCCCAAGAGTCCAATACTGGTGACAGATCATTGGGAGAGGAACGTACAATGGAGTCGCGAGATCATGAGAAGGTCCATGGGTTCCCCAGCTCTATCGTTCCCACGATGGAGGAAAAGGTTGTCATGGAATCGCTAGACTCAATTCCTGAGGACAGCGGGTCGTCCGAGGAGGGCAAAGGTGAGAGGGGAGACCCGGATAAGCCAACGAAGCCACCGAACGGAGACCCCCGAGAGTCCCAGGAGCATGGAGGTTCTGCGGAATCCAAGAGCCGGGATCACAAGGCAAACGGTGATGTGCCGGCCTCGGAGACGAAGCGGGATCACAATGAGGCCAAAAGCCCGAGATCCGCCAAGTCGTTTAGGGATCTTTCATCTTCCTCTGCCAACCTCGAAGCCCGAGTGGAGGACGGGGAACTGTACGGTGCCCCTGCAGATGCCTCCAGAGATCCGAAGACTGACGACCAGCCCCCTCACGCTGTGTCTGGCAAGAACGACGCCACTGAGACCGAGGAGAAGGCCGTTCATGCGCGTGCAGAGATTAGGAAGCACATTTCAACCAAGTTTAATCCAAAGACCTGGACCCTGCCGACGCCTACTCCGAAGGTTGACCCGCATGGGTTTGAGGACCCGATTTCGGACGAGTTCTGGAAGAAGGTTTGGATGGCTTGTGCTGTTCATAATGTGAGTTGACATCTGGGCTGTCGCTACTGACGGTCACTGAGGTTCCATCCACCCCTTTTAGACTGAGATCTATCGCAAGGTGTTCCATGTTGTCCCCGACGACCTCGTGACCACCTGGAAGCAGTACAAGGACTTCATACTTCATCACGAGCGCTTGAACAAACCGGTAGGGGCACACCATTTGTGGGGACTTTGTTCCACTCGCTTACCGGTTCTTTAGGTTAAGGACAGCAATATTGATGCCGCCGGACGTGTGATATCCGAAGCCGTGGATGAGCAGGCTCCGGATCTCCACAAATCTACGGAGATCTTCGAACAACCACCGAACGGTGAGAAGCTAAGAGGGGATCCCGGGAACCTTGACTGCAAACCGTCTACGACGAACATGACCGGTGACAAAGAGAAAGAGAAGGAGAAGAAGAAGCCGACCAAGCCTGATCAGGAACCGTTCGAGGCTTGGGAGCGAGAGGAGATGGAAAAATTGTTGGGAGAGTTACGTGGCCACCTAGGTGAGAGATTCTTTTCCATTTCCAGAGTTCATGATGTGCGGTATCTTACCAGCATCTACCGTAGTCATATATCCCACAAGATTTTTGGAAGGAGAGGATATCGCGAATAACTTCCTCTTCAACGCCGACAGACTTTTGCCGTTACAGATTTACAACTGATCTCACGCTTATTCATTATCTCTCATCTGAGCACAGTCGGTCCTTCGTCCATCCCCCGCAAAAGCACACCCGGACTCCCCCTCCCCCTCCCACACTCTCATCTTGCAACTTTCTTGTTTTATTTTATTGTATGCACACATCTTGCGGAAGGAAGGGAATTTTGGTGTACATTACAGAGGGCTGTTGTTGTTTTCCTTTCGTGTAGGTTCTAACTGCGGACAAAAGAACAGCTTAATTACGGGAACCGTACGATCCTGACCACCGTGGTATCTTCTAACACATGCCGCAAGGAATGGGCAGGCACGAGCCTATCGCTTCAGAGTCCTCTGTTTCTCAGCGAACTCCACAATCTTACGATCGACGAAGAGACCTTTGCGTTCTCGAACGCTGTCCATGTACACTTTGGCGACGTTTTCTCGGTCGGCTTTCTCTCCCAGATCCTCTAGTTCTTCCTCGGTCGTGGGCACCCAGAAGGGATCTAGGTCAAGCATTTCGTACCTAAGGGGAAAAACTTAGTTGCCGCCGTTGCGTTGTGTGAAGACGATGTTCCTACTTACCCGCTGAAGATCAACTGGGGACTGGCAGCTCCAGAGGTTCGCTTTCTGATATCTGAAAGGGCCAGGCGAGGAGCCGTAGTCAGCCACTATTCTCGACTTCTAGTAGGTAGAGTGTTCCGTACCGTCCGCAAAACCGAAACTTTCCGCGACTGGGAGCAAGGCGGATACAGTAAAGAACGAAGTGCCTTCTTTCATCTCTTCGGACACGATGCGACCTCTTCGCTTCGCGACGACTCCATATACCTTTCCAAGAACATCGGCTAGATAAAGGAGCGAGAAATTCAGTTAAGTAACGGAACCATGAGAGTTGGTTGTGATCAGAGCGTGTGGGACTCACTCGAGGCTTGGATATCACACGAATACATAGCCAACATTAACCTCGGAGACCAGTCAAGTAGTCCATTCCTGCAAGCCTCCCGCACTGCGGTCATAAGCGATCCCGAAACTTGTGCGTAATTCGGCTGTGCTGTTAATAGGCGTGTCAATCCTCACCCCCTCGCAAGAATTGGGCGGGATAGTTGTCACATACCTCCTGTCTCGGATTTCGTCTCCTCTGATCCCACTTCGAACGATTCGAGGAAGTAAGCCATCCCTTCTACTGGTTCGGAACATAGAGGACCTTGGAAAGTTGCTAATTGGAATCCGGTCTCGACGTGGTGGTCGAAATCGTGACGGAGTTCATCTTCCGCAGCACCCCCCTCGCTTATGTTCAAAGGCTTCGGGGGAGCTTCGGCCGTTTTGGTTCGATCTAACCTCCTTCGTAGCCTGACACGGAAAAGAAGATCAGAAGGGTCAACCGGAAGAAGGAGAAGGTCATACGAGTTCGGGGTCTTGGCGTTCTTCCTGGCGTCGATAAGCAAGCATCCACCGGCTTTACGTGGCCCAAAGGCCCATATCCTATCAACGACACCTTTGTCCCAATCTCCACCCGCCTTCCTACACACCTCCTCCAGCGTTGTCCAGAACTGATCCGGGCGGACGGTAGGTTTCCTAAACCTCTCTCCGGAATCGTCGTACGATCGCTCATGGTCGGCGTGGTCATCTTTATCCTGATCGTCATCTTCCGCAGAGCCCTCCAACGCATTCCTTCGTTCCCGCTGAAGCATCTTCAGGATTGTAATATTGTCAAGAATGAACTCGAGCAAAGCTTTCGGTAGAGGGACGGCACGGATTGAGAACTTGACGAGATTTTGGGCGCTTGAACCATTCACTAGACCGCGTTTTGAAGAGTACTTCGGGGGTGCCATCTCTGATAGACGCCTTTAGTCCAAACCTACTACGGATATAGGAAGCCTACCAATCGCCTTGACCGCTGTTTCCCGGAAGGGAACAATAGGTTTCGAAGCTTGAATTTCCACCTTTGCGAACCTCTCTCGTAGGTCTTTCAAACACCTCTGTCGTGCAGAAACCAGTTAAATTTAGTCGGATAAAGTGAAGTAAATGAATGAACCTCAAGATGCAACTCTCCAGCAGTCAAGATGACATGTTCTCCCGTCTGTTGTTGGAAGGTTTCCACGCACGGATCTGCTTGGCTCAAAAGTTTCAACCCTTTCACAAGCTTTGGCATGTCCACCGGCACTTTTGGTTCCAAAGCAACCCTGACGATTGGATACACCTATAAAAGTTCCCCTTAACCTCAACGATAAAAGGGTGACGGGGATCAAGTTACCGGTCTCAAAACTCCGCCCAAGTTGAGGATATATTCTCTATTCTCTCCCTCGACTTCCTCATCTACCAGCCCTTGACGACTAGGGGCGCATATAGTCGCACTCCTCATGACCTTACCCTCCAATCCTCTGATCGCAAAAACGTTTCCAGCTGGAACGATGTCGACTTGGACCAGATCCTTGCCCATCATCGTATACAGGTTCTCCACTACCGTCGTCATTGTATGCGGGATGTTTCGGGGGTGGATGGGAGGGAAGTTGTTGTTATATTTTGGTAGAACACACCGGATCTCGGACCCGGTTCGGATAGTACCAGAGTAAATTCGAGCGAACCCGAGAAGGATATCTTCGTCTTCATTGTTTTCCTCTTTCTCCTTCGCCTGGGAGTCGTCACCTTGGTCGTTGGAAGTTCCTGCAGGGGTGGACCGTGACTCGTCGCTAGCTTCGGCCGTAGCGGCGAGTGCAGCGGTAGCAGCTCTCTCCCTTGCAGCCTTAGCGTTGGCTCGCATCTGCTCAGCAGTGACCGCGGACTTCTTGTTCTCCGGAAGTTCCTTCACTGGTACGGCGAACATCTTGCTCACGTACCCGATCACGAGGGCCTCCTCTCCATCGTCGCAGTTCCACAAGTCCTTCTCCAACTTATTCTTGGGGGCAATCGTGGGTTCAAGTAGGTCGGGGTACAATATTTTTGGGATCCGGGTGAGCTGTGCAAGGGACGGAGGTGGGACGATGTCAATCGTGGCTTGGATAATACAGGTGGAAAGCGACAGCCATTGAGAGAATACGAGCTGGAGAAGGTTCCTAGTATCTTTTGATTTGAGTTCTCTCGGGGGAATCTTGAGGTTCAACGTCGTGACGATTTTGGAAACCTTGTCGGGATTCCTAGCACGTACGATTAGGATGCTCGTGATGTGCAGACGGAGTAGAGTATACGTACGGATTTAATATGATAGCCTCGTATACCGCCCAGATGTTCTCAAGAATGAACTGCACGAACAAAGGCTTCAAGTTCCTCCCTTTGAGTTGTTTGTGGCTGATAACTCGCTTCGTCTTGGTATCCAGGTAGAAGTCTCCCCATAGAACGCGCTTGAAGGTAGCTTCCCTGATCCCGAGTTTGCTCGCATATAACTGTGCGAATTTACCGATCCGGAAGCCCCAACCGTCAATCGCGGATGCGAAGACGACATTACCCCTTTCCGGGGCGAAATAGAGATCTTCGTCATCCCGCTCTTGGTATTCGACATTGCCGTCGGCTTCAGCGTCTGGAACAGCATCGCCGTTTACGCTTCCGTTCGGGGTTGCGGCAGCATCCGCGGCAGCCTCGTCGGCCATGGCATCTCTCTTAGCTTCCAACCTCCGCTCGCGCTCCTCTCTCCACCTCATATCGTCCTCCATCCTCTCCCCTGCGAAGAAGCTGCCCATCACCGCATTTACTTGCTCGATGAGTTGGGATAGGTGGTGGTATGCTTCGATCGGAGAGAGTTTGAGCTCGGTGATGAGACGGTCGAACTTGTTGATGACGAGGATCGGTCGGAGACGGTCCATCCATGCCTGGCGGAGGACGGCAATGGTCTAACGCAAAGCGGGGGTCAGTTCTCGGGAATTAACGAGAAATGAGACACGAACCTGCGTGCAAACGCCTTCCACTACGTCCACGAGGACGAGCGCTCCGTCGCATAATCGCGAAGCGGTGGAAACCTCGCTCGAGAAATCGACGTGCCCAGGGGTGTCGATCATATTGATCACGTATGTTTTTGAGCTTTCTAAAATTGCTCATTATCCAAACAAAACCGGCCGAGCTCGCGTGACTACGCACCAGCAGGATCAGATGTCGATGCGGGTTGGGGACCGAGGACCTTGAACCTTAGGGAAACTGCGGAACTCTCCATGGTAATGCCCCGTTGTTGCTCATCCTCTCTGCTGTCAAGGTACCTGATTTTTCCGGCCATCCTAGAGGAGATGATGTTGTTCGCAGCCAGGAGGGCATCCATGAGGGTCGTTTTCCCGTGGTCTACATGGCCTATCGTGGTCACATTTCTGACCAAGATAGCGTTAGCTGCTTGCTCCGATTTGGCCGCCATTGCTCCTGAGTGATGACCTCGAGAGATATGGGATCAAATTTTGAACCGTGGGTGGGAGATGAAAGAGGTTTTGAGGTCCGGTGACTGATCTTGACACTCCGGAATGATCGGAGTTGACTCGGGCGGAACCGAACGACCCGAGTTTAATGAGCTGGATCGTCCTTCTCCCCGGAAGAGCCCCACACGAGGTCAACCCGGGGCCCAGAGCAGCGACATGGGGGGTGCGTTCAGTGTCCAACAGCATGGCGCAGGGCCTCGATCTCTTTTTTTCTTTTCATCGTGCCAGAATGCCTGGCGGACGCCCCAAAAACCCGGCCATGATATTCGGCCTCACGATGAATTACTAACGTTAGTAATCTTCATTCTGGTTTCACTCTACGGTCGCCCGAAGAGCGGAATTGACAACATGCCGGTCTGGTCAACCAGAATTGTATTCCCCTCGAGCCGACTATCGAGGAGGTATGTATATCGGTCAACTGTCATAACATCGAAGCCCCACAGGATCTCACGCTTCAGGGTCCCTGCCAAAATTTGAAAACATGAATCATTGATAGTCACAGGTCAGCATCTCATCTTCATAACATGGTAATTTTTGGATCGCTGCCAACGCAAGGATCAATCCATGATCTGAAGGTCTGATGCATCAGTTCACTGCTTAGGCGGCTAGAAAGCACTGGCCAATGAATCGCAGTTTGCCGGACGGCCCGGCTCGCGGCAGGCTGGAGGCACGAAGGTAACGTTTATAGGCCGCACGGCGTCATTGTCGTGTCGTCCTGACGCCACCCCCCCCCCCCCCCTCGAGCTCCATATACAGTTTCTGATCGACCGACCTCTCGAAGCGCCGAATGGGGATTTCAGCTGAATGACCATTGAGGTCACCCGAGGGCTCACGTCATACTGTCGTTCGCCAAAACGAGCTGCGGAGCTTTGAAGACGCCCGCGTAATGATTTTCGCTGATATACGTATACCAGAAAGAGTAAGGTAAACAGGACCTTGAACGGTCACCAAGCCCTAACATTACTATTGCTATTCGGGGGTATTCAGTGCTTACCCGAACGCGTTCCGGCGACCATCCGGAGTCGGGTCACAGTTACGGAATGATGAAAGTTCTATCGAGCTAACCTCTAGAGGGTGTTCGAACCAAACCTCGACACAGCCGAGGAAACACAACAGGCGAAGAATGCGTGGAAGATGAAACAGAGGATCCAGGCTGTATACTAGAGCACCGAGTACTTAAGCAAGGGTCGGCCTTCAATTTTAGAACTCTCTGCCGCCTTTCCTACTAGCACCCAAAGCCCTCAGGTTCCCACTCATCAAACACTCCGTCGCTCACGCTGTTAACGCTGTTCGCCTGTTCTCTTTTGGTTCATATCAATAAGAGAACGCGGCTTACCTCTCGCCATCCAACCCCCCGCCAATGAACCACAACTTGCCATATCAACACTACTCGGTGGCAGTCCGACAGCTGCGCCCGCTATTCCCAACCGCTTGTCCGTGGCTCGAACCGGATGCTGTGAAGGTGGCCGACAACACTCCCACTGGTGCTGGAGGCTTCGCAGACATTTGGAAAGGAACCTTTGACGGGCGTAGCGTCATCCAAAAATCCTACAGGTGCCACGAATCCTGCACCTTTGAGCATACTTTCCCGGTGAGAAACGAAGATCCTTGACATACCACGTTGTTCATGCCCCGTCCTAGAGATACCTCAAAGAGGTTTGGGTACTTACCCAGCTCTCCCATGCAAACGTCGTCCGGTTCGTCGGGGTCAACCCCACGCCACGCCACCCTTTCGGTCTTGTCCTCGACACCGCCGACCATCTCAGCCTCAGGGAATACCTCGATGAGAACCCCGAGGCCGGTAGACTGAAGCTGGTTTGCCCTTTCGCACTTCACCACGATCTCCCTGGTCTTACTCTTGATACCAGGTCCGGGGAATCGCCCGGGGGCTGAAATACCTACACGATCAAGGGATCATCCACGGTCATCTCACCTCTGTAAGATCGTCATCAACTCCGCGCTTCCGGAACATCCCGAGACTCACGTTCTCGTAGCATAACATCTTGGTAGACCCCGATGGTACTCCATGTATCGCAGGCTTCGGTTCCTCCTTCATGATCTCTCGTCCAGATCTGTGGTCAGAGAGTGACGTGGGCCCCCACCGCCACAGCGCTCCAGAACTAATGCGTCCTCGAAACCGCGGAGAGCCTGCCGTTCAGATGACGAAAGCAAGTGACATATACGCATTTGGGATGCTTACCAGAGAGGTGGGAATTCATCGACATGTCGCATTGTAATCGATCACCGTTAGCTGATCATGGGGCGGGCCATCATATCTCAGATCTTCTCGGGAAGGGATGCGTTCCCTCGAGATCCCTATCCCACCGTCGTCTATCGAGTTTTGAAGGGCGATCGGCCATCTCAACCTGACCATCCGGAGCTTTCTGACCGGGTGTGGAAGATGATGAAGAGATCCTGGAATGATTCGCCATCACGCCGCATGACAGTCGGAGACCTCGTAGCGCTTATCGAAGCGGAATACTTGGTCTCCGTCCGCCCCCCGGTGCCCGATTTAGGGGTTAGCAAAAATACGCAGCAAGCCACCCGGATTCCCTCCCACCCTACGTTCCGTCCGTTCTTCGCATGCTTCCGCTGATCGGTTGTTTATGGACCTAGTGGCTCCCGTGCCCTACACAGATATGGATTTGTAAACCTTTTTTGTTTTCTCCCTTTCATGCCAGACGTTAGTATTTAAACAGTTAGACAATATTTAGCTACCGGTCACCGGTCACCGTCCACCCAGCACGCTCCTCTCTGTTATCGCTGGAAAGTTATCGTATTTAGACCCTACATTGATTTTTGCATTATCACCTCCTAGTTATTATGTTAACGAGTTTTTATTTCAGATATGTACTTCCATTTACATGTGATATAAGTATTTGCGACCGCGAACACACCCATTCAACGTGCTCGGGGGGGAGGCGAGAATATCGCCGGCAACTCACATGGAGCCGTTTAAACCCGTACCGTTGCTTCTAAACTTGCTCTCACTCTGTCGTCCAGACCTTTACCTATGAGAACAAGCTTCCCAATATCCCCAGCACCATCCGAATCCTCCGTCGATTCAGCGAGCGAAAGATCGTACATCTCCCTAACGCCCTGCAGAACATAAACGCCGCCCGCGTCGGTCCTGAACATTCCTTTGCACCTCAATACATCAAGACCCTCCGCATCCCCTTGGTTTGGTAACTTGTGCTCCCAAAGGACCGATCGTATCCATTCGTCCAGGATCTCTACCTGTGCGGTGGGCAAAACCGGCACCGGTACGAGGATGCTAGAAATCCCTCGAATTGTATAGTGCGTGGACTTTGGGTGATATTCGGGGTCCGGACACTCTCCGCCCACATGATCGTGGTGGTGACGGACCGCTGGAACGGAAGCTGGTGGTATACGAGATGCGTATGCGTTCAGGTTCATCACCAATCCGAGATCTATCTTCGACTGGGTCGTCCGGTGCGTGGTAGCCAATGGGTTGATCCCGTGAACGATGCCTTCCAGTGCGGATATTTGGGCTTCTGATGTCAAGTCGACCTTGTTGATGAGGACCACGTCGGAACACGCTACTTGTCTGGACCGAAACTCAATAAGCTCGGGGTTGGCGCCCTGCGCCCCTTAAACCATACCTGACGCTTTCTCCTTCTCCCTCGCTGGCATAATCTTCTTCGATTTGCTACAGAACAAAGATCAGCGTCGATTTCTTTCGTGAGGGTGAAACAGAAAATCCGCGCACCCGTTGTCCATATACCGCGTCTACGAGACACACAACCCCATCTAGGTAGATGTCCTTTCCAAGACCCATCGAGTATTCTTCATTATGCCAGAACATCCCCGCGATCGGGCCTTAACGATCCAACCGAGATCAACACATAGGCCAGCTGCACAGTGGAAACTCGAATGGGTACCTGGGTCGGCAAGCCCTGTAGTTTCCAACAGGATATAATCAAAGGCACCCTTCCTCTTCATGAGGTTCTCAATAGCAGCGACCCCGCTATCCTTGATACTGCAACACAGACATCCGTTTGCGAGTTCGAGGAACTCTTCCGACTGTTGAGAATCCGAAGAAACGTTTATCGTCTTTGCTGAATGTTTGTGAGTTTGCCCCGAGTGTTCTGGGAGATGCTCGGAATACCTTCGATGTCCTAAGGGTTTTCTACGGATCAACACTGGATGCAGAATATCATCCGAACTCTGGGAAAACTTACAGCGGTGTCTCCAAACTCGTTCATGATCACTGCTATCCGATATCCATGCCTCTCTGTTAGCACCCGCCTGGGGTCACCTCATTTCAGCACGACAAGGGAGGATGAGACGACTGGATCAACGGACTTTACAAGCGTCGATTTCCCGGCTCCAAGGAATCCAGAGATGATCGTCACGGGCACTCTCTTCTCTCTCTCAAGCAACGTCCTAGAACGCTGTTAGGCCATTTGTACCCTTCGTTGGGGGCTCAAGGGGTACGCACGGAACGTCTTCGTCGTCGTCCATGACGGAGGCCTCAGAGGAATTAGATCACGTGTGATCCGCTCGCCTCCTCCTTCCCTCAGCACCCATCCCGCCGAAGCTTAATTGCCGCGACCTTTACTGGAACGTGCGATGACGATGTCTCAGACGATGACCGAAGAACAGCTCCGGGAGCTCATACAGGGTCCCCAAGACGTCGAGTGGAAGTACGCGCTGCCCCTCCTTTCATCAGATTGGCGGTTCCCAATCACTCACGGCCGCCACTCCCCACTGCCCCTCGGCGAATGATGACAGATACGAAATGCGCAGAGAGTGTCAAGAAATCCTCCCTGGTCTCATCCTTGGTCCGTTACAGGCTGCAAAGTCTCTGGACATCCTTCAAGGACTCGGAGTCACTCATGTGTACGCCTCCTTATTCCCCCCTCCAACTCGCGATCGGGGTGACTAATTTAGCGGAACGTCCTCGCGCGTTCGCTCGCTCTCCCTACAGGGTGTGCATTCGGGACGCGAAAGAGGCGTTTTCGGTCAAACCACGGTTCCCGGACACCTTCAAATACATGGTCGTGGATCTCGCCGACTCCGAGGAACAGAATCTCATTCGGTATTTTCCAGCGTGAGGACCTTCCGTGTTTCTGTCCTCCGTCATCTGCTCGCGTGCGATTGAAGGGATCTCGTTCGTTTGTAGGGCCAAGGCATTCATCGATACTGCCATCCAGGGTGGAGGGCGGGTTCTGGTCCATTGCAACGGTGGGTGATTCAGCTTCAGTTGACCCCTCCCCTCCCCCCTCTCTTTGGGTTAGACGCCTATTCGTCGCGCGGCGTCTCGATTCTCATTCAGCCCCTCACTCCATACAACTCTATTCCTGTTGTCATGCTAAATACACGTTCTGTTACCCCTCTAACACCTCCGTTCCGACGTGTCAGGCGGTATCTCGTCCTCGCCGGCCTTCGCGATCATGTTCGTTATGCAACACTTCCAGATCTCATGGGAGGATGCTCTACATTACGTCCAGAACCGTAGGTATTGCATCTCTCCTAACAGCGGTTTCATTACCCAGATCAAGGTTCGTCCACTCAACTCGTCCAAGTGCGGTCCTGGCCCAGAGATCGGCGATTAACACGGGTACCCGCTTTTGCGGTTTTTGTAGGAATATGAACCAATATACAAGGCTAGCGTTGCGGTCGCGCAACATCCTGCCCCACAGATCGATCGGTCGACCTCAAGGCGGAAGCGTGAATTAGATGATGATGATGAGGAAACGGCGAGGTGCGATATTTTGGCTCTTTCGAAATTTGGGCTCGTGTCACTCAACTTCCCACGTGCGATATAGGTTTGACAAGCGCCAAGCTGTGGACGACGACGAGGGGGGAGAAGATGGGAACGATCCAGATGCTATGGAGTTATAGCGTTCTGTATCATGTCCATGTCTGCCATCCGATTTTTCCCTCCTTTTTCATCTCGTTATCGAATGCAACATTCCCCGCTCTGCGTCTGTGTGTTTATGCATCAAGACTACGCTTCCCGGCAACATCCAGAGTCGGTCCACCTACATAACTTAGTGCTTTGTTGTTTTTATTGCCCACCATCTCACCTATTAGTTTTCCTTCTTGCAAATATCTTTTGGTTTACCTGGTCTCTATCGGTTTCCCATACACCATAATCCAAGGATGATCTTCCGCTCACACGTTCGATTTCCGATTCCCTCCAGAAATTGCCGTGATTGATTGAGTTGCCTCTGGTCGCACAAATGTGTGGAGTCAAAGTGATGCCCGTATTAGAGTGTTTCAGAACTTGAGTTTGGATGGCGAGTACCTAGTACACTATGTGCAGTTCTGGTCCAGGTGGAGCCACAGATTGATGAGAAATTTGCGGCATAAAGTCAGTTCTGAAACACTCTATTACGATGGAATGGGCGTGGTTTAATAATGATAGGTATGATGACAAAAACGAGAAAACAACCGCCCAACGAATTCGAAGAGTCCGAGGTCTAGCTACAATTCCTTGATCTTTGCCTTTTCCTTCTCCTGTGCAACGCGTTTCGCGTGGATCTCTGGAGGGAATAGTCAGTTTCCCTGTGTGGAGGAGGGATTTAGGCTCGGAGGTTCTCTCACCTGTTCGTTTGACCCAAGCCTCAACCGAGATTCCTGCGAAGACTATTCCTGTACCGATCCACTGACCAGCAGTGAGTTTGTGATTGTACACAACAACGGAGAGGAGCATCGTGAAGAGTTTCCTCGTTAATGTGATCGTGCTGGGGAAGTAAACCAAAGTGAGCGCTAGTGGTGGAGAGTGAAAGGATTGTGGACGTACACGAGGGTCAAGGAACCGAAATGTTGTAGCGTCTCGAAGATGAACAGTTGCCCCAACGCGCCGGTGACTGCAAATTGGATCAACGCCTTCAGAGCGTCTGGGTGAGTCTTCAAAAATTCGATAGCGTATACCAGCTCCAGTTCCCCTGCAGCAGTGGGGTGGATGACCGGGATATGGGGCAAAGGCAAAACGCTCAACACCGTCGAAATGAAAGTAGAGAATAGGTTGATGTGTAACATCATCTGCTGTCCAGTGGGTTTGAAGGTTTGGAAGATCTGATCCTGGGTGCTATTCACCACTCCGTCCAGTAATAGATTCGCCAAGAGGTATCCCATGCCGATAAGCTGTGCCCACGCGCTCACGGCGGCCTTACTCGGACCCCCAGAGTTCTTGTGGCCCTTCTTCTCCTTCCCGAAGAACATGAAGGAGGTGATGCCGATAGTGACGAGAGCGACGACGAGGTATTTGTATGGGGCGAATTTGCGTCGGTAGAGAACGACGTTCATGAGCATGACTGGGACGAGTTTGCACGATTTTGCAAGGACCATGGCTGGGTAGGATATGTACGCCAGGGCGGCGAAACCGAAGGGTGCAGCGGTTGTGATGATAACGGCGCATTGGAAGTATTGCCATAGAAGAGCCTTGGTGTATCCTTTTGCGGCAGCCAATGGGATCCCATGCTCAACAAGTTTCTGCGATTTGGTCTTGTGTTTGTGTTTCTCATGGGTATCGGCGGTACCGTTTGCGTGGGAGCCGTTCTGGAGGGATTGTTGTTGTTGGGGCTTAGCGCGGAGGTGAGGAGGGGGGGCGAGTCCGATGACCTGTTTGAAAGAGTGTTTTGGGTCTTTCCGGACGAGGAGGTATACGAGAGCGGATATACAGCTGAAAAGACTCTGAAGATCACTTATGATCAGGGCCGATCTAAATTTGGCGGGAGGGGAGCCGTCATTGGATTTGAAGGGGACGGACACTGTAGGTAAAAGAATAGAAACGTCAATCGCAGGATCAGCGGGGGAGGGGCGGACGTACAGCGCTCTTGAGCTATGGCCCAGAGCTAGAGATTGCAAATGGTCGTCAGAACCTTTCTTGTTTTCGTCCCGTTCCGTGCACGACAGCAGACACTGACCAGAAACATCGAATACACGCCAGCCACGCATATCCCTAGCCTGGCGACGACCAACGCTGAGCGGGCGGTCGGCGGGGGAATGATCTCGGAGGGCGTACCTGAGGAGAGCCATGGGTGCTCGAGGGAAGGTTGGATCGGGGATTGCGGACACGTCAGAGGATCAGGCTCGGTCTGGAGACGACGTGTCAGATCACGTGCGATCAACGGGGTGTCAGGTGATTACGCGCGGGGCAGACGAAGACCGAAACGGCCACAGCCGCGGCAGTCGGGTAGGGGCCTGGATGGGGAAGCTTCCGGAATCTGCGGATAATCTATTTTCCGGACACGGCGTGCAGGCGGACGCCCGGGTGTAATGCGGGCGAGGACACGAACGGCATGGCTACTTTCGGATTCGCTAGCAGGCGTTTTTGGAGGCTGTTGCGCGGTGGAATTTGTCGAGCCATCCCTCCCGGCTTGGTGGGTTCCTGTCTAGCCTGGCAGTGCAGACTGGGGCCTGGCTCACACGCGCGGCGTTCTGACTTGTTGCCGTCCCTTCCAAATCAAATCGAGATCAGGACGGTGGGTGGCGTGACATCAGGCGTGTGACCGCCGTCACGCCCCACCATCAAATAACAAGCGATCCAAGCTCTCCTTCCATCGAGACAAGCCCTCCCTCCCTTCCACTGCAGCCCCTCCTCGCAGTCATGGCCGATATCATCAGTGCGTCCCCAGAAACCCACCCCGTTCGTTTCTGAGCTCACCGCGAACCCCCCACAGGCCTTCTTCCGGACTCCCTAAAGCTCCCGCCCCATTTGTCGGCCCACAAGTATTTCTTCGTGTGCTCGTTGACCGTCGCCGCCTGGGACACCCTCGTTCTTTCCCCGAGGACCTGGAAGCTCCTGCGCACAAAGGAATGGCCCGTGCTCAAGATCATTTATCACTTTATTAGGGTCTTCATGCCCATCTGTTTTACTGTTACTGGTGCGTCCCCGCCCGTCCCCGCCCGTCGACAGATTTCCTTATCGCCCCTCTTTTTGAAGCCGTGCAGTTCTTCGACACAAAGTGGACACAAGAAGTGCGTACCCTACCCCAAACTTATCGTTCCCCCGTATCTGACGCCAGCGCTCGGACCCTAGAAATGCGGGCACACCTACCTATTTGAGCCAATAACAACCGCCATTCTTGTCGCTTGTTGCTCGGGTACGCCCATCCTCCCAGCCCCCGATGACCAACTCAACCTTACCCGGTTTCTCCAGCTGCTCATGTTATCAGGATCCACGCAATTTTCGATAAGAGTCGTGCCATTTTGGCCGCCATGGGCTCGCTTTGGGCGATTCAATTCGTCGTCACCGCCGTTTGCTGTGCATTCTACTTCTGTGCGTCCAACTGTCATATCGGCCCTGCACAGCGTCTAACACCTGATCTCCCATCTCTCAGCTGTCCCATTGAAGCCGGGACAGGGTTGCATTGCTGGGCCAAGGCATGCCTGGGTAGGAATCTACTGGGTTTTCCCCACTTTGCTTTACTCCGTTTCTGTGCGTCTACTCTTTCCTTACTCCCCTCGCCCGCCCATGGCGCTCACCTGTCATGTACAGTTCGGTCTCGCACTCCTTCGCTCGATCAGGTCTCTTGAGGTCAAGCCACTGGGTCTCTGGAAGCTCATGCTTCGTGATGGTCTCAACCTCTACGGTGTTCGTCTCCTCCTCCCCCTGATTGTATATCACTAATTCGCACCGTTGCAATAGTCCATCTGGATCGTCAACATGGCCAACGTCTTGTTCTGGTTCATCATCACCCCGACTGGCAATGATGATGCCGTCAGGACCATTGTCACTAGGTAATTTTGGTCACCTTCGTTCCCTCGACCCAATGCTGACCATAGGCCGACAGCATGGCTGCCGTTCTTACAACCACCATGACCATGCGCATCATTCTCTCTGTTCGTGGATCCCTTGTCGCTGGTGGATCCTTCTCCGGATCCTACTCTGGTTCCCACACCACTGGATCTGGCTCCCGCGCCACCCGTTCCAACCCGGCCCACACTGCCAACTCTGTTCTTAACATCAGCTCTCACCCCAACCAGACCTACACTGTCGGCGGGATTGGTAAGCAGGGCGCCAAGGTCGACAGCGATGGCAAGAGCAGCGTCCTGGACTCCAAGGTTGAGCATGTCTACGACGACAGCCACGTCGTTCCGGACAACAATGGTGCTCTTGACGTGAAGATTACCGTCAATACCGAGGTCGAATACGACTCAAGGTACGAAAAGTAAACACGCCGAGAGCTAGGATCCCGAGGAAGAAAAACACCTTGATTCCCTCCTGTGCCTCTTCTGTACACGTCCTCGTTTTGACTCCCGTTTGTTGTGTTCTTGATTTGCGCCCCCTCTGTCCTCTCCCTCATCCTTGGGGCATGGCACCTTTGTTGATGGTAGTGTCCGGGATTCCCCAGTCGATATAGCTTACTCACTCTCTCGTGCTTGTGCGTACGTCATTCCGTAACCAATTCGCCCTTTCCTCTGACCTATACTAGGTTATATATATATATATGTCTTGTTCTCGAGCCTTTGTTCCAGCTCCTGCAGTTGACCAATATAAGCTGTCCATCCCCCACACGTCACGAATCACGCCCATTCACCCATTCGCCCTCCCCTGGTGGGTACTTCTCTCGTCTTCTCTGCCAAATGTTGATCAGGGAGTCCCGGTGTGCTGCGGTGATTGGATTCTCCCGCATGGGGATGGATCATCACTTTATGTTGATCTCTTAAATAATGCGATCTTGATATCTGCCTTTTGGTCCCGGATCCCCCGGGTTCGGCAGCGCTATCAGGAGACCTTTGGCGCGTACTCTCTCCCTCAGATCCAACGTCAAGTCGAGGTAGTGCCTTGCATGATCGATCCATAGGTTCAGCCACGCCAATCAGGCGTTCGACGTTCAGCATTCGTTACTGATCACACTCTCGCACGCACGCTTCAGTGTAGCCGATCTCGTTGGGATGATCCGAAGAAACTGAGTACAGTGTGCGTGTGTGTGTATGCAATTTCAGAGTGAAACGAGTTCGTGGGATGGTCCCTTCCTATGAGCTAAAACAGAACAAAAAGGCACTGCACCGCCCATCTCTTCAGGCTCTCTGAATTCTAGTTCGGATTCAGATGTTCAGACAGCGACATCTGTATAGTCAGGGTTCAAACGTTCAATGGCAGGGTGGAACACAAGGGGGGTTCTTCTCAATGGTCTTTTGACGCTGGACCTTGAGAGGTTTCCAACAAAGTGCCATTCACTAATGTCGCGATAAGCGCGCACTCGAAACACCATCCCATGTGGAGCCAACCTATGACGAGGGGGGGAAGGAGCTCCCCTCACTTACTTACTGTAGTAAGCTCCTGCAGTCTCGTCGGAGATGAAATTTTGATATTGAAAAATGGTCACGAAGTGGGAGGGTACCAAGGACTTTTCGTTCACGAGTTACTTACTTGCTTTTCTGTGAGGCGGTTTTCTACGCTTTTTCCCTTTGTCGTCGGCTACAAGAGTCGTATAGTACGGGTTAGGGTGAACCGGATCCCGCGGGGGTTGTGACAAGACCCGGGGTGTGCACAACAGAGGGGAGGAGGAGGGTATCTCCGCGATTGAAATGAACCGCTGCTGGGCATGTGACGGCGGAGACGCTTACCACGATTCAGCACGATCAGACCTGGTGAGTTGACCTTACGGTGCTGCGTGCACAGGGCCAATCGCACAGTAACTGACCGCGTCACCAACCTATCTCCTTCTATTTACTAGTGTGCTAAACAGAAGGTACGATACATGGTAAACGAGACATCTGGCATCTACCCTTGTCAGCGCCGCCAGTCTCCCCGAGTCATCACCATTCGTCATTCGCTGCCCAGGGAGTTGAAGATCTTCCCTTCATAATCATCCTACTATAGAGACGGGAGGAGCGGGCTTCGGGTTTGGCTTTGGCTTAGAGGACCCGGAGGCGGGCTTGGAAGGCTTGTTTCCCCTTGAAACAATAGAGACAGGAGGAGCGGGCTTCGGGTTTGGCTTTGGCTTAGAGGACCCGGAGGCGGGCTTGGAAGGCTTGTTTCCCCTTGAAACAATAGAGACAGGAGGAGCGGGCTTCGGGTTTGGCTTTGGCTTAGAGGACCCGGAGGCAGGCTTGGAGGGCTTGTTTCCCCTCGAAACAATAGAGACAGGAGGAGCGGGCTTCGGGCTTGGCTTTGGCTTAGAGGACCCGGAGGCGGGCTTGGAGGGCTTGTTTCCCCTTGAATGAATATCGACACTGATGTGGCGGGCCTCTAGGTCGGCAACTGTAACTGACGTGAGCAGGAGAAATCATCGAAAGCGGGTGAGATATGGTCGTACCCTCGCCGAGTCCTCTCGAATTGTGACCATCGTGGCGGACCTCCAGGTCGCGAGACGAGTGATCTGTAATTGACGTGAGGAGAAACGATCGAAAGCGGGTGAGGGTACACTCGTACGTGGGCCGTTGTACCCCTGAGGGGCAGCACTGGCAAAGGCAGCGAGGGCAATAAGGAAGATGGCAGATTTTGCAAACATGACGAAAAGATTGGGTTTCGTGGAGGTAACGAAGGTTGCTGGTCGTAAGAAGGCACCGGGCCTGAAGATGGAGAACTGGGGATGAAAATGAGGGAGTGCCTGCACTGGGGAAACCTGGTGTTGGATGGAGAGGCTTTATACCCCCCAGATACAGCATCCGACGCTCCGTGACCGCCACGGAGTCCCCCGCCCGTGATTCACCACAGCTTAGGCGAATGATGATGGAAAATAGCAGATTGAGTGCAAGACCCGCGATCCGGAGTCTGACTTGGTGGCCAAACTCCCGATCTACACAGCGGTCTGCGTGTAGAAGTGAACACAACGCTCGGCCCTCTCGTCCACTTTCATACGCAAAGGACCGTATGTCAGAAAGTGGGCTCCGCAATCTGCAGGATGCTGGGACGCGAAGTTGTGCTCCGGTCCGGTCTTGATGGTGATGACCAGAGGTTAGCGAATGTCCGATCCAGGTGGGTATCGCGTGGCGTTGACACGGTCGGGTGTGGGTCGGGAGTCTGCAATCCGTCTGACGGATCGCGGGTGTCTCCTGCCGGGTAGGGGGGGGTCGATTTGTTCATGACATTGTAAGGAACTAGCTTACCACTCGCGAGCTTGCCGGGTAACGCCTTATCCTAGCTCGCCAGACAATGTTTAGGCCTTTTGTGTCAAGTTTCATCATGATCTAAATTTGCTGGGCGATGCTTACCGACATTGGGCCTAGAACCTGCCGCCCCGAGTCCGCGCTGCGCGCAGAGTCTCTCGTGTTGTTCGAACGCCACCGTCCCGAACTTCCCGGGTAATGCTGGCTTGCACCGTACCCGGGACCATCCAACCCCAAGTCAGACGCGGTCTGTCGCCCTGGGCCTTTTTTTATTTTATTTTTATTTTCGTTTTTTGTGTTGGTTTGGTTTATCGTGCAGAGGTGCTCCTAGTATTGGATAGAGGGCTTTGCCCCCCCCCCCCGGTGCGGCGTCCGGCGCTTCGTGGTCGTCATCGGGTCTCCCCTCCCGCGCAAGCGGGCGATTCGTCACAGCGCAGGCGAACTACTGGTGATTATAGAAAACGGTCGCCGCCCGGAGTCTGACCTAGTGTTTGAACGTTTGAGCCCTCGGATTACACGGTGGTTTGAAAATAAAAGCGAACACAACGCTTGGTCTCTCGACCACTTTCATGCGCAAAAGGCCGTATGTCAGAGAGTGGTCTCTGCAATCTGCAGGATACTGGGGCACGAAGCTGCGTGCTTCGTTTTAGTCTTGGTGATGATGATCAGAGATCAGCGATATCGTTGAATATTGATATTGAATGGCTGATCCGAGTGGGAGCAGGTTGTAACGGCGAGTATCACGTCGCGTTGTTACGATCATAGCGGGCGGTGAACCGATGATGTGTGAGCTTGTATGGGTCGGGAGTCTACAATCCGTCTGATAAGTTGCGGTTGCCTTCTGCCGAGTAACCGAGGGGGTCGATTTGTTCATGATGTTGTGAGGGGCCAGCTGCCAGCCACTCGTGAACTTGCCAGGTAACGCCCTATCCAGACTCGCTGGGCAATGCTTAGTTGAGCCCTCTATGCAACATTCATTATGATCTGAATTTTCCGGGCCGGATGCTTACTGGCATTGTGCTCCCCCAACACCATCGTTCCAAGCTTGCCAGGGAATGCTGGCTTCGACGCACCGCGCCCGGGACCCCCCAATTTTAAATAGCACGCGACGCGTGATGTGTCGCATTGGGCTTTCTTTTCTTTTTCGTTTTTTTGGGTTGGTTTATCGTGCAGAGTCAACCACATGCTGCAGTCCGTGAGGGCGGGGCGCCCCAGCTTTGCATCGCTCACGTACATTCTGTGAAACACCGCCCTGTTTCGATACCCTGCGACCGCCCCGTCAGGAACATATAGGTCAAAATGAGAGCCGTCGATCGCGCCTCGGCAGTCTTTGAAGCATGAGAAAAAGTGAAAATTTCTCTTGGTGTATGGCGGTGTACAGTCTGGAGGTTCCTTTACATACTTCGTAAAGAACGGCACCGAGACGAGCATGTCAAGAACGCGTTCGACGGAACTGAATGTCCGGTTAACTCATACCGCTGACGACTTCAAAAAAACTAGTGGGACCCACCCACTTATCGTTGAAGGACTCCGTTGGAAGCGCTCTTCAAGGACCCTCGTACTGGATCTGGTCCTTGCGATATAGAGGAACGTTGCGAGTTGTTCATCTCCAGTGACTCGACATTGGTTGGTTGGCCCACTGTGAAGCTGAAGCTCACGAGAGAGCAGCTGGAATGCATGTTTTGACGTTCCAAACTGCTCATTGAAACGCTCGGGGTGGCCAGCTAGGAGCTCATCCAACCACATCCGTCCCGACAGGATCGAAATTCTCATCGGGACCGGCCTTAACGACAGCGGCCGCGGATTCTGTGCGACAAGAGCCAGTGAAGTTGCAACAGCGGTGAGAGCACATGCTACCACCACTCGCCTTTGGGCCTCGTCGCGACTGTTGTCCATAGCTCTATGACAGTGATGTATAATATATGGCTTCTGTCGGTTGTGGCTGACTAAGGTACCGGACTTGTCCGAAGCCAGACTCCCACGGTCAACGAGCATCTCGGTCGGACAGAACCCGAAAGCCGGAGCGGAGGCTGCCAAGGCTAGGCAGAGTTCCCGT
>Ga0307517_10000559_pt1 | contig 63629 bp, 47 predicted proteins | sample 23_EM_MG_FD_194515 | JGI IMG/M metagenome (GOLD analysis project Ga0307517, IMG submission 194515) | Populus trichocarpa ectomycorrhiza microbial communities from riparian zone in the Pacific Northwest, United States - 23_EM | ecosystem: Host-associated > Plants > Roots > Unclassified | place...
CGTCTCGTCCGAGTAGTAGTTTCACCACTCCCTCATGGCCATTCCTAGCAGCCCCCCAGAGCGGTGTTTGGCCGTCGTTATCTGGCTTGTCGGGGTTGACGTCGTCTCGTCCGAGTAGTAGTTTCACCACTCCCTCATGGCCATTCCTAGCAGCCCACCAGAGCGGTGTTTGGCCGTGGTTATCTGGCTTGTCGGGGTTGACGTCGTCTCGTCCGAGTAGTAGTTTCACCACTCCCTCATGGCCATGAAAAGCAGCCCACCAGAGCGGTGTTCGGCCGTCGTTACCTGGCTTGTCGGGGTTGACGTCCTCCCGTCCGAGTAGTGTTTTCACCACCCCCTCGTGCCCTTTGACAGCAGCGCTCCAGAGTGGTGTTCGGCCGTTGATGTCTGGTTTGTCCGGGTTGACGTCGTCTCGTCCGAGTAGTAGTTTCACCACTCCCTCATGGCCATTCCTAGCAGCCCACCAGAGCGGTGTTTGGCCGTGGTTATCTGGCTTGTCGGGGTTGACGTCGTCTCGTCCGAGTAGTAGTTTCACCACTCCCTCATGGCCATGAAAAGCAGCCCACCAGAGCGGTGTTCGGCCGTCGTTACCTGGCTTGTCGGGGTTGACGTCATCTCGTCCGAGTAGTAGTTTCACCACTCCCTCATGGCCATTCCTAGCAGCCCACCAGAGCGGTGTTTGGCCGTCGTTATCTGGCTTGTCGGGGTTGACGTCGTCTCGTCCGAGTAGTAGTTTCACCACTCCCTCATGGCCATTCCTAGCAGCCCCCCAGAGCGGTGTTTGGCCGTCGTTATCTGGCTTGTCGGGGTTGACGTCGTCTCGTCCGAGTAGTAGTTTCACCACTCCCTCATGGCCATTCCTAGCAGCCCACCAGAGCGGTGTTTGGCCGTGGTTATCTGGCTTGTCGGGGTTGACGTCGTCTCGTCCGAGTAGTAGTTTCACCACTCCCTCGTACCCATTCGAAGCAGCCCACCAGAGCGGTGTTTGGCCGTCGTTACCTGGCTTGTCGGGGTTGACGTCGTCTCGTCCGAGTAGTAGTTTCACCACTCCCTCGTACCCATTCGAAGCAGCCCACCAGAGCGGTGTTTGGCCGTCGTTATCTGGTGTGTCGGGGTTGACGTCGTCTCGTCGGAGTAGCAGTTTCACCACATCCTCGCGCCCTCTCCTAGCAGCACACGAGAGCGGTGTTCGGCCGTGGTTACCTGGCTTGTCGGGGTTGACGTCGCCTCGTCCGAGTAGTAGTTTCACCACTCCCTCATGGCCATTCTCAGCAGCCCACCAGAGCGGTGTTTGGCCGTTGTTATCTGGTTTGTCGGGTTCGACGTCGTCTCGTCCGAGCAGTAGTTTCACCACTCCCTCGTGCCCATAGCTAGCAGCACAGGCGAGCGGTGTTTGGCCGTCGTTATCTGGCTTGTCGGGGTTGATGTCCTCCTGGCCGAGTAGTAGTTTCACTACTATTTCGTGCCCATTCGAAGCAGCACACCAGAGGGGTGTTTCGCCGTTCTGATTCGGTTCGTCAAGATTGACATCTTCTCGCCCGAGTAGTATTTCCACCACTCCCACATGCCCATTCTCAGCGGCCCAGCAGAGCGGTGTTCGGTCGCATTCACCTAGGTCTAATAGTTGGTCAGGCTTGACGTCGCCCCGTCTAAGTAGTATTTCCACCACACCCACGTGCCCATTCTCAGCGGCCCAGCAGAGCAGTGTTCGGTCGCATTCACCTAGGTCTAATAGTTGGTCAGGCTTGACGTCGCCCCGTCTAAGTAGTATTTCCACCACACCCACGTGCCCATTCTCAGCAGCCCAGGCGAGCGGTGTTTGTTTGTATTCCCATAGGTCCATTAGCTGGTCAGACTTGACTTCGCCTCGTCTAAGTAGTATTTCCACCACACCTACGTGCTCATTCATAGCAGCACCGGCGAGCGGTGTTTGGCCCCAGTTATCTGGCTTGTCGGGGTTGACGTCGTCTCGTCCGAGCAGTAGTTTCACCACTCCCTCGTGCCCATTCCTAGCAGCCCACGTGAGCGGTGTCGCCCCGCTGGTGTCCAGTTGGTTGATATCACAACCTTCTACCTCCACCAAAAAGGCTACAACCTCAACAATCCCGAAAAAGGACGCACAGTGTAGGCCGGTAAACAGGGGATATCCGCCATCGTCAAAAACCCAATCATATCCTTTCTCGTTCAAGAGGATTTCCTTGGAAAAGTGGTTGCCGTAGTCCTCAAATAGCTTCAACGCAAGCTGTTTCGCACAATCTGAAAGATCTCTTTTTGCGTGCACTCCCCAATATAGAGAAGAATATCTCAGAAATGGTCTGCCTCGGAGGTCGGGAGAGGAACCACCCGAAAGCGCCTTGATCTGGCGGGAATTCAAATAACTCAGGCAGGTCTCCGCCATTCTCGCCTGAGGTCTATCAAAAGGCTCAGAGTGAGCCTCGAGGTACTCTTTAAGCGTAAAGTGAATCAACCGGATCGTGGAAGCCTCCTTGTCTACGGCAACAAGTCCTTGGCAACATGCTAATAATGTCGCTATTGAGGGAATATTGTCGCCATCGAGATCCGCCGATCCAATTTCGACTCCTAGGGCGTAACACAATTCGTCGACCTTCAAAGGCCGCTCCGAGTGAGAGATCCACATCAAAGTGGTCATTCCCAACCTCGATTCCTCCTCACTCTGTCCCTTTATCCGACTCAACGTCTCGCCATAAGCGCCCTCCAACCCCAAGCCGTCGGTCATTGCATCGAGCTTTCGTCGCCTAAGACCGATTGTGGTTCCTTGCAGGATCGCATCGATGTTCAACGAGACCAGCAGGAATCTAGATACCCATTTGTCAGTGGAAGACTTGAGCTAGCTTCTCCGGTGTCGTTGATTTTACCCACATTTCTGAAACATCTTTCGGAATTTTCTTCAGGATGTCCGCCTTCAGACTATCGTCCATCGCTTCAGACCTGATGTCTTGGTCCAGCCTGCGATGAAGAAAACTGATGATATCATCTCTCTGTGGAGTGATGCGTAAAGCCATTCCTCTTCCAGAAAGGCGCTTCCCGACCTCAGCTTCTACATGTGGCCTTCCCGTGATGAACATTCGAGTGCCCGGCGACACTCGCTGAATTTGGTTAAGCGAATCAAGAATCTCGACTCGATATCGCGCCACACATTCATCTAGTGCATCGATGCATATGAACGTGCGCTTCGCGGAGGCCGTACTCTGCAACATCTTCACAATATCGGCAAGCCGCGGCCCTCGCCCATCAATGACCTGCTTCTGGTCTTTGTATGCTTGCACTATTTCCTCGGGTACCTCTTCCAGCCCACCTACAGCCTGCCTGAGCACGGCGCCCAGCATACTCGCCGGCGACTGCCCCGTTTGAGCCGCGAAGTCAAAGTAAAAGCATGCAACCGTAGCGCCCTGGCCTCCGGCCCGATCGCCCAACCAGTCTACCACCACCGAGCTATCATAAGGCCCGTCAGTACTTGCCCTGCTTCCGCTCGTCATGGTGCATGCTCGGTATCATACCTAATAAAAGTCTTTCCAACACCTGGACCCCCATAGCAAAACAAGACCGCATTATCCGATCCACTTCCCCCACTGCTAGCGTACCAGCTTTTAAACTCCTCGGTCTCCAAAACCCATTCCCCGACATTATCGATCCGGCCGTCTTGGATGCCCCTGTGTCGTAGCCTTGGTTCCAGTGGCGATAGCCAGGTCAGGATTTGAGGTCGGTCATCGACAACGGTACAGTTATTCAACACTCTATTATAGGAGTCGCTAACATTGAAGGAGTTGGTATTGTTGAGAGAGTTGGTATTATTGAACGAGTTGATATTCTGATGAGACATCTTCACCGTTCGGATACTGGGTAGAAAATAGATGATGAAGGTTGTCGGTTGAGGGGAATCGCTGGGAGTTGAAGAGAAGAGGGGTCTTTGTGGAGCCTTGTGGACACCGCATGGCCGCCCAATCATTCTTCCCCACAGTTTTGTACTGTAACACCCCGGCTCGCACCCCCTCTTTTCAGTGTCTGAAGCGTAAGCCTGCCAAAACCAAACACGCCATTCGTCCGACGGCCAACCCATGCACCAGCCCAAGGAGCCGCAGTACGAGTATACGATGAACAGCGTTCTTACCAACAGACACAGCAGAATAAATCTCCGGCAAACAAACTCTAGAAGAAACCACCTGTGGACGACACAATAATCTAATTAGCCCAAGCACAGCCGCCTACTAACAAAATATCTAAAATACCAAAATCCCCGAGCGCGATGCAATAAATAAAGAATAAAAAAACTCAATCCCGCTTCAGTCCTCCGCTCGAATAGAATATTACATATAGCAATATTCGACCGCAGCTATCTCCAACCGCATCACAGCCAATCACTCATACCCCAAACCCCCCGCCCCTCCACCGTAAATTTACCCACCATATCTATCTCTCATCATAATAATTATCATCACACCAACCCCAATAACCACCCCATCCCCCCAAAGACCCCTCCTCCAAACCACTACAACCCCTACCACAGTCCCCCAGACTCCAAGCACCACACCGCACAGCATCTATTAAAGCCTTTACACCCAACATAATAATATCGCATAAAAGAGAAAAAAAATCCCCAGCACATCTTTAACCACCCCATCAATCCCTACATTCCAGGTGCGATCCAATAAACCTCTTCCTAACAACCTTGCCCTCGAGTACGATACAAAATAATCTCCATATGCTACGCCAGGTCAGCAACCCAGCCCATTACATCTACTCTAGACCCGGACAAGCCATCAGGACCGAAATACCCCGCCGGTATCGCAGCGCAATCATGAACGGAATTTGCCAAAGTACAGTATCATATTATTACCGATACTAATAAGCTATCATACTACGCTAAGGAGGAGAGAGAAAGAGGAGAGAGAAGAGAGGAAAAAAGTGTCATTCCGGACCCGAACATGCCCACAGGACCTCAGCTAACTTAAGTAATATAAAGCAAAATTGGAACCATATATATATAATATAATAAAGTATAAATAAATAAAGATTGTAATAATAATAAGCAAATCCTGGCACTTTTCCCCCATATAAAAAATATAAAAAATCAAGGAAAAAAAAGAGAAAGGAAAAAAGAAAGAAAAAGTAATTTATTCCAAAGCTACCCTATACACCCCTCCACCTACGCCTTCCGCATCAAACCCATACGACAACTACACAGAAGAAGCAGCAGCAGCAGCAGCAGAAAACACCCACCCTTCCCTACCCCCGTTCCCATTCCCATCTCTTACATCCACAACATCACAATCTCCAATCGGGGAGTCCACGGCACTGGCATAGCTACTATCCGCAGTGCTCCTCCCATTCCCACTCCCACTTCTAGTAGTAGTCGCCTCCTCGCTGGGCGGTGGAAGCCTCACGTCCTCGAAGCTAGCTTTCGTTGGCAACATTGCGTTTTTGCCCGCATGTGAGAGGCCCGGGGGCGCGCCCACCATTCCACCACCGCCGGCCAAGCCGGGCGGTGGCGGTGGCGGTGGCGGCGGTGGCATTTCCGGCGGCGGCGAAATCGCGCCCTGCGCTAACAAACTACTATTCGCGGGAACAGGGCTATGCGCTCCGCTCCCCCGTGAACTTCTCAGACTTCCGTTACTTCCGCCCCAGGCACTCCTCCTCAAGCGCATCAATTGCTCCAGGGTAATCTCCGCGCCGCTGCTATTGTTACTGATCAGGCTGCCGAGGTCTTCACCTGCGGGCACGGTGGCGGACAACGGGCGACTAGAGGATATCGGGAATACCAGGCTGTTGCGGTAGCTACCCTCGCTGCGCTCGCTAATTGGCGTTAAGCTAGGTCTTCGTACAATAGGCCTCGACGCGAGTTCCAGTGGTCGGCCAAAGTAACCTCCGGCGAAAGCGTTTTCTTCGTCGTCCCCGGTAGGAAGGAGTCCTGGGGCGGAGGACATGGGGTAGAAGCCGAACTCGTGACCGTAGAATTCTGTGTCATAGGCTAGGGCTTCGGCATTTGCTTCGGCTACCATGCTGTCATCTGCGTCTTCTGGCTCGTAATCGTCGTCATCGATGGAGTAGTACCCGCTCTGCGAACCCCAGTCCGCTGCGTAGTCGCTTTCGTATCCACCGCCGATACCGCTGAGGGCGCCGGGGCTGTTGATCTCATTCGCGGCGGCGGCCTCGGCTTCACGCTGTTGCTGCTTCTGGTATTGGTATAGCTGCTGAGTGAGGGTTGACAGTGCAAGCGGTAGGCCAGTGTGTCCGTCCAGCATGGTCCCATCCGGGGCGTAGAATTGGGCTTGTTGTTGCGTGCACCCCAGGCCGGCACCGATGGGGTTTAGAAAGGGTGGGAAACTCTTGTTTCCGTAGCCGCTGCCACCGCCGGTACCTGCTGTGCCGTCGTTACTGTCGTCCGCGAGGCTGTCGAGGCTACCATCTTCGACTTGCATGGCACCACCCGAGGAGATGCCGAGCGTTGAGGGGAAGGAATCGCGCTGCTCCTTGTTCACTTCCTCCTCCTGGTAAGGATTATTCGCGGAAGGTTGAATGGTAGGATCGTGGAGAATAATCCCGTCATCGAAATATAAATCATCGTAGTCGTCTTCGTAGCCTGCCATCCCATCCCCTTGCTCAAGTTCATCAAAATCCGAGTCACTATTTAGGTCCAATCCCCGAGGATTGCCCAGTCGCTGAACCAGCGGTTGATGTTCAGGCTGTATCACAGCGGGGTCCGGATCCATGGCGGGAAGAACTTGTGCCATCCCCATCAAATTCAATGGTGCTATCGGAGTATCAACATCAATCGGCGAATCCTTAGACAATGCAATGCCAATCCCACGGTTCGGGTCGATCCCCAACGCTAGCGGAACGCCCCCCTCATCCTCTATATAGTCCTCATCACCGTATATGCCCTCATCCGGTAGCATGAACAATCCCTCGTTGGCCCGGGAGAACCCTTCATCATCATCACCTCCGAGGTCCAATCCCAAGCTGAACTCATCACCGTCCCGGTCGTCATCATCATCATCATCGTTATAGGGCTCCTCGGGTTCATCTTTATTCGACTCGGCAGCGCTGCTCCCCTCAAAGCTGAATCTAGAAGAATTGGTCATCAAGTGGTGCGGTAGAGACAGCGGATGATCAACAAGAGTAACACCACGAGGTTTCCCATCGTCAAGGTCTCCTTCATTCGAGGACGCTACTGAAGACGCCCTACTAATCTGTATCGTCGAACCAGTAGCAGAAGGCAATGTTCCATCCTCAACCACCCCGGGCTTAGGCAAATCAATAATCGGCGGAGGACTGGTAGTCGGAACTCTAAGCGGCTCTGGCGCAGTCCTAGACGGCATAACCGGCGCGGCAGGTGCAGCATCTACCTCCCCAACCTTCCCCCCTACCTCCATAGACCCCCGGTCCCACACAACCCCGTCATCAAAGTGCTCCGTAAAAACCGGCGTCCTCTGCTTCTCCAACTCGGCCAACCGATCGTCAATTCCACTACTCCCCGCATCATCCGCGACAACCTCCACTTTCAACAGCTTATTATTCGGATCCATCAACGGAGCGACCGGCGGCAACGGCGATATCGACCTCCCATTGACCGGCGGGCGAACAGCTTCGTTCTGGCCCCTCTTTGGTGGGTTCGACCAATCCGGGTGTCTAGTGCCGTAAATAATTCCGGGGTCGAAATTGTCCGGGAGATCCTTTGAGTTTCGGGCTTTCGCACTATCGCTGTGTAAACCACTGGCTTGGGAGGAGCGCCTCCGCATGAGCAACGACATGGGGTTTAGAAGGGTCAGTTTAGTGTTTCTCCGATACGAGGATGTTATCGTCGTCGAGACGGGGTATCCGCCAATGCCAGCGCCCTGACTGGCAGCATTATTGCTACTACCACCACCGCTACTAGGATTATTGTGAGAACTTGAGCCATCGGTGGGAGCAGCAAGGGAGGGGGGTTGAGCTGCCAGAGCAGCATTTGCAGCCTTGACCTGCTGCGATAAGGTGGACGGCTTTGCGCTCGGCGCAGGTTTCGCCGACAGCGGTTTCGGAGTGCGTGAGCGTGGGCGGGGTGGTGGTGGTGGAGGTGGTAAAGGGGCGGACAGCGCTGCCTGTGTCATCGTGGTTACCGTCGTGGTCATCGGCGGCTCCGACACGTGCGATGAATTGGATGTACCCGGTCCGGACGCACTAGCGGCACCCTCCACAAGCCATTCCCCCGGCGAGCCGAGCCCGGGAGAGCCGCTGTTTATCGGAGGGAGAGCATCGAGCGGGGGAACGCTGGGCGGTGCGGTCCGTGGTGGTGGTGGATGTGGCGATGCTAAATTAGTGGTGGAAGTGGAAGGTATGGATGGAGGGGATTTCGAAGGAGGCGGTACGGCCGAAGCGTTCCCCTGGCTCGAAGCCGAGCGGCGGTGATGACGGAGAATATTAAGTCGAGGCATGACGGGAGAATGCAAAAAGTGGTAGACGGTGATGGTGGGGTAAAAAGAAAAAAAGATAAAAAAATAATAAAAATAATAATAAAAATAATAAGTATCGGCGGGGTAGGTGAAGGAGTTAGGTTAGATGGCGAAAAGGCTCAGCAGGGCAACCTAAACCTCGCGTCTCTCGCCGACACTGCACTTCGGTCAGTAGAAGAGAAGGCGAGAGGAAGGAAAGCAGGAATGAACGAACGAACGAATGAATGAAAGACAGTGAGGGATCAACAGGGAAGGGGAGGAAAAGAAAAGAAAAGAAGGAAAAAAAAGAAAGCTCCTCTCCACGCTGCAATACCCTGATCCCCCCGGGGCTGAGACGAACCTACTCGTACAGCACCAAGACATACAGCGACAAAATCCCCAAAACTCCTCAAAGGCAAGACACTCAGGCGAAAGTTGGAATAGCCATCACCAAGTATGATATGATAGCGATATTATCACCACGAACCCCAATAACCTACCTACCGGTGCCGGAGAGCGAGAGCGCGGCTAAAAGAAAACAAGGAAAAGAAGAAGAGAATCCCGGTCCCAAGTCAGACAGGAGTCTCTATTTTTTTCTCCTGTGCTGCCTGACAGCCACTTAAAAGCTCCGGTGGTCCAGGGGAGGAGGGGTGGAAATCCAGGACTGCATTCATGGGTTGTGGATACTAAATTTACATATCCCACGCGTACCCTCCGTACCGACCTAGGTATTCCACGGAACCGCAGTAACCACAAATTCGAAACCTCGACTAGGGTGCGTTTCGGGTGTAGCCAAGCTAGGCCGCATATGGGCTGAGCCGTGCGAACACTGCAACTCTCTCTCTCTCTGCCTTGCTGTTTACTCGTACTGCAATGCCCATGCCGGTAGGGAAGAATCACATCTTCGTGCCTCGAGAAATTGACTAATGGGCAGTGGAGGTTAATTTCCCACCTCTGTGCAACCGGCTTTATCTATTCATTTAATAATTTACTCAGTCGGGCAGGAAGCGCATACTGAAAATGCAAAAACAAAAGAGTAAAGGCACAGAACATACCTATTTATGGTTCGCACTCATGATACGACAGCGCAGTGGGGTAGAGTACGGAAGCGACTTGTCTGCGGAGTCTTACAGTATCCAGCAAATATGATTCTTGGCAATTCATAAGGTGTCGGGAGGCCTTGGCGCCAAGTTGTCCGGATACTTATCATCTGGCAGATACCCGGAAACTACTGGACTTAGTACTTGTACCGTGCGAAGAACAAGTGCCGGTATTGCGCCGGCTACTTGAAATTAACCAACCACAGGCACATCATTAGAAAGATACCGGTATGGCTTGCTAGAAGTGCTCAGAAGGCATCCATGTTTTCTGTTTTCAACAACATTAGCACTCGTGGCGGTGGTGAAATTTCAAACTGCTTATACACAGTATCATTATCCACACAGAGCCTATTCTATCCAAGACCCGCCTCCGTACGACGCGAACCATGAGTGTCGATTTCGCAGACCGCTATTTCGATTGAGCACTGGCACTATACTAGTAGTAGCACAGCACCAGCGTGGGAGGCTATGTATTAGCTGACTGTTTCAGGAAATTCTGTCGAGTCGAGCACCCGCACGGGACGGGAGACCCTCTCTTGACAGGTCTCCGCAGCCACACTGGTTCATTCATGTGGTTGCGGCTCTCGCTCGCCTGGCACCAACACTACACTAGCCACAACTACGTGAATAAACTACGGTAGCCTGGTTACCAGGATTCTCTTCATTCAAAACTTTTTGTTATCAAGACTTTTCAAACGGGAGTGTACTTGTAAATTACAGTCCCGCTTCGCCATCCCGGATCGCACTGAGCCGGATACCCCGCGGAGCCGGACAAGACTTCCGACAGTTCCGCACAGTTATACAATTTACTCGTTGGACTAGAAAAGAGGGCAAGTTTGGATTTGTATGATGTTCCAGGAAATGTCTCCCGAGTCCAAATAGAAAGCTGGTCTGCTGAGTCAGATAATTCTACCGTACAGTAGTTATCGTAACAAAGTTGCCTTTTGTCCACTCGATTCCTATCATCATACCTAAAATAAAGTCCGGAGTTTCCCTATTTTTCCTCAAGCAGCATTCTCCAGGGCCCGTTGTTCCGAATTCCCCGTTGTCCCGGATGAAATCCGTGAAATTTGGCCATCCGGGACAGCGACGTGCGGCCATAATGTATTCCACCCTTCTGGCTGTCATTTGTCGTTGGCTTGGCACGATACTCCAAGAGGATACAAGTGCGATCCATTTTTTCTTCACAGCTTGTATCATACCCGCAGCGGAATGTCGGTAGCCATGCCCGGGACTGCACGGGCGGATACCAGCAGTTGCCCTTGAAATAGGTACATCCCCCAAACACATATATTCTACTCGCAAGTTTCCAACGTTTGTGGACACAGCTACTAGTCTATTGCGCACTACTAAAATCCTGAGGCTCTGCTAAAAATGTTGCCCGTATCTGGTAGCGCCTGTGTTTGTAGTGGTATCAAAGTGATGGATGCCAAGACCAAAACTAGTTGCCATGGCAACACCTAAAGCCGACAAGAGACGGTGCGAAGGATCCGCCCCAATCCTAACTTCCTATCTAATCTCCATCACTACTAGTACTTGTAGCTCTCCTCCTCACCGCCCCTTGTCGCTCTATCCGCAACAAGAACTGAATCGCCCTTGAAAGCATTGCCGGGACTGTCCAAGATTCGCTAACATTTCTCATGATGACCAATTTCCGAAAAACCTGGGCCTACCAATTGATCAACTTCTACGGTGTGACACTTCGGGAAGGCAGTGCTCGTATGGGAGCCGAGAAGCTAAACTTCGAGTGAAGTTTCAGTCTATATGGGTAGAATTATGAGTGGTCAACAGATAGAATTTCAATTCTTCAGTAGGCTAGGAGGGGGGCAACGAACGGGGGGGTTCGGAGAACTACAATAAAAGTGACTTGCTAATCGTTAATTCAAGCGGTGATTTTTTTGGTCTATTTGTGGAGCCCTCCTGTTCTTTGACTCCCCTCCCAGTTCTACTCGGGTACTGCAGCGGAGCTTGGACTGAAGCGGGATTAGGTTTGGTTCTTCATTGCGCTCGAGTACTTTGTTTCATCAGCGGGTAACTGCGCATGTACTAAGTATATGTTATTGTGTTGTCCACAGTATTTTTTTCAGAGTTTGTTCACGGGAGGTTTGTTCGGCTGTCCCGGTCGGTTGGAAGACTGTTAATCGTATACAGCGGCTGCTTGGGCTGGGGCGTGGGATGGCTGTCGGCCGGTGTGTTTGGGTTTGGCAGGTTTACGCTAAATTTACTGTCATTGGAAAGTGGGAGTGGGAGCCGCAGCATTTTTGACAAAACTGTGACGGATAATGATTGGGCGGCCATGCGGTGTCCACGAGTTTCCACAAAAGCCCCGCTTTTCTTGAGCCCGAAGAATTCCAGAACCTGTTGTCGACTCCCTCCATCATCCATCATCTACAACACTCAGAGGAGCAAAAATAAAAAAAACGGAAAATGTCTCAATCGTTCAGCAATAACATCAACTCTTTGAACACTATCGTTAATAACTTTACCGCTGCCGACGAGCGATCCAATATCCTAGCCTGGTTATCACCACTAGAACCAAGGCTACGGCACAAGGACATCCAAGAAAGCCGGATCAAAAATGTCGGGGAATGGGTTTTGGAAACCGAGGAGTTTAAAAGCTGGTACACTAGTCACGGGGAAAGCGGATCGGATAACGCAGTCCTGTTTTGCTATGGGGGCCCAGGTGTTGGAAAGACTTTTATCAGGTATTAAGGACGAACCTTGTTGAACGGAAGAAGGGCAAGTGCTAACAAGCAGTGATAGCTCATTAGTGATAGACGACTTGGGCGATCGGGCCAGAGGCCAGGGGGTAGCGGTTGCAGGTTTTTACTTTGACTTCGCGGCTCAAGCGGAGCAGTCCCCGGCGAGTATGCTGGGTGCCGTGCTCAGGCAGGTTGTGAGTGGGCTGGAAGAGGTACCCAAGGATATAGTGCAAGCATATGAAGACCAGAAGGAGGTCATGGGTGGACGGAAACCACGGCTTGCCGATATTGTGAAGATGCTGCAGAATACAGTTTCCGTGAAGCGCACTTTCATATGTATCGATGCACTTGATGAATGTGTGGCGCGATATCGAGTCGATATTCTTGATTCGCTCAACCAAATTCAGCGAGTGTCGCCGGGCACTCGGATGTTCGTGACGGGAAGACCACACATTGAGGCTGAGGTCGGGAGGCATCTTTCTGGAAGAGGAACGGCTTTACGCATCACTCCACGAAGACATGATATTATCAGTTATCTTCATCGCAGACTAGACCGAGACATAAGGCCAGACGCGATGGACAGTAATCTGAGGGCGGACATCCTAAAGAAAATTCCCCAAGATGTTTCAGAAATGTGGGTAAAATCAACGACACCGGAGAAACTGGCTCGAGTTGTCCACTGACAAATCGGTATCTAGATTCCTGCTGGTATCGTTGAACATCGATGCGATCCTGCAAGGAACTACAATCGGTCTCAGGCGACGAAAGCTCAATGCAATGACCGACGGCTTGGGTTTGGAGGGCGCTTATGGTGAGACGTTTAGTCGGATAAAGGGACAGGGTGAGGAGGAATCGAGGCTGGGCATGGCCGCTTTGATGTGGATCTCTCGCTCGGAGCGGCCCTTGAAGGCCGAAGAATTGTGTCACGCTCTAGGAGTGGAAATCGGATCCCCGGATCTCGATGGCGACAATGTTCCTTCGATAGGGACATTATTAGCCTGTTGCCAAGGACTTGTTGCTGTAGACAAGGAGGCTTCCACGATCCGGTTAATTCACTTTACGCTTCAAGAGTACCTCCAGGCTCACACTGAGCTTTTTGATAGCCCTCACTCGACAATGGCAGAGACTTGCCTGAGTTATTTGAATTCCCGCAAAATCAAGGCCCTTTCGGGTAGTGAGTTTTCCTATTTCCCAGACACACCATTTCTGGAATATTCTTCTCTATTTTGGGGAGTGCACGCAAAAAGAGATCTTTCGGACTGGGCGAAACAGCTTGCGTTGGAACTATTTGAGGACTACGGCAACCACGTTTCCACGGGGATCCTCTTGGGAAAACGGAAAGCATTTTATCTGGCTCGTGGCTCCGATGAATCTTTCTTATTTACCGGCCTGCACTGTGCATCCTTGTTCGGAATTGTTGAGATTGTAAGATTTTTGGTGGAGGTAGAAGCTTGTGATATCAACCAACTCGACAGCACATGGGTGACACCGCTCATGTGGGCTGCCGGGAATGGGCACGAGGGAGTGGTGGAAATACTACTCGGACGAGAGGACGTCAACCCCGACAAGCCAGATAACGATGGCCAAACACCGCTCTGGTGGGCTGCTAGGAATGGGTATGAGGGAGTGGTGAAACTACTACTCGGACGAGACGGCGTCAACCCCGACAAGCCAGATAACGATGGCCAAACACCGCTCTGGTGGGCTGCTAGGAATGGCCATGAGGGAGTGGTGAAACTACTACTCGCACGAGGCGACGTCGACCCCAACAAGACAGATAACAACGGCCGAACCCCGCTCCGGTGGGCTGCTGGGAATGGCCATGAGGGAGTGGTGAAACTACTACTCGGCCAGGAGGACATCAAACCCGACAAGCCAGATAACCACAGCCAAACACCGCTCTGGTGGGCTGCTAGGAATGAGCATGAGGGAGTGGTGAAACTACTACTCGGACGAGACGACGTCAACCCCGACAAGCCAGATAACGATGGCCAAACACCGCTCTGGTGGGCTGCTAGGAATGACCATGAGGGAGTGGTGAAACTACTACTCGGACGAGACGACGTCAACCCCAACCAACTAATTGGGTATAACCAAACACCGCTCCTCTGGGCCTGCTCGGGTGGGTATGAGGGACTGGTGAAATTACTACTCGGACGAGACGACGTCAACCCCAACAAGCCAGATAACGATGGCCGAACACCGCTCTGGTGGGCTTCTAGGAATCGCCGTGAGAGAATGGTGAAATTACTACTCGGACGAGACGACGTCAACCCCAACAAGCCAGATAACCATGGCCGAACACCGCTCTGGTGTGCTTCTAGGAATCGCCGTGAGAGAATGGTGAAACTACTACTCGGACGAGACGACGTCAGCCCCGACAAGCCAGATAATGACGGCCAAACACCGCTCTTGTTGGCTGCTAGGAATGACCATGAGGGAGTGGTGAAACTACTACTCGGACGAGACGACGTCAACCCCGACAAGCCAGATAACGAGGGCCAAACACCGCTCTTGTTGGCTGCTAGGAATGACCATGAGGGAGTGGTGAAACTATTACTCGGACGAGACGACGTCAACCCCGACAAGCCAGATAACGAGGGCCAAACACCGCTCTTGTTGGCTGCTAGGAATGACCATGAGGGAGTGGTGAAACTACTACTCGGACGAGACGACGTCAACCCCGACAAGCCAGATAACGAGGGCCAAACACCGCTCTTGTTGGCTGCTAGGAATGACCATGAGGGAGTGGTGAAACTATTACTCGGACGAGACGACGTCAACCCCGACAAGCCAGATAACGAGGGCCAAACACCGCTCTGGTGGGCTGCTAGGAATGGCCATGAGGGAGTGGTGAAACTACTATTCGGACGAGACGACGTCAACCCCAACAAGCTAGATAACGAGGGCCAAACACCACTCTTGTGGGCTGCTAGGAATGGCCATGAGGGAGTGGTGAAACTACTACTCGGACGAGACGACGTCAACCCCAACAAGCCAGTTAACTACGGCCGAACACCGCTCCGGTGGGCTGCTAGGAATGGCCGTGAGGGAGTGGTGAAACTACTACTCGGGCGAGACCACGTCAACCCCGACAAGCCAGATAATGACGGCCTAACACCGCTCTGGTGGGCTGCTTTTAATGGCCATGAGGGAGTGGTGAAACTACTACTCGGACGAGGTGACGTCGACCCCAACAAGACAGATAACAACGGCCGAACCCCGCTCCGGTGGGCTGCTGGGAATGGCCATGAGGGAGTGGTGAAACTACTACTCGGCCAGGAGGACATCAAACCCGACAAGCCAGATAACGACGGCCAAACACCGCTCCGGTGGGCTGCTAGGAATGGCCATGAGGGAGTGGTGAAACTACTACTCGGACGAGACGACGTCAGCCCCGACAAGCCGGATAACGACAGCCGAACACCGCTCTGGAGTGCTGCTTTTTGTGGACACGAAAGAGTGGTGGAACTACTGCTCCGCCGGGACGACGTCAATTCTGACAACCCAGATAACGACGGCCAAACACCGCTCTGGAGTGCTGCTTTTTGTGGCCACGAAAGAGTGGTGGAACTACTACTCGGCCAGGACTACGTCAACCCCGACAAGTCAGATAACGACGGCCAAACACCGCTCTGGTGGGCTGCCATGAATGGCCATGAGGAAGTGGTGAAACTACTACTCGGACGGGGCAACGTCAACCCCAACAAACCGGATAACGACGGCCAAACACCGCTTTGTCGTGCTGCTTTTTATGGGCACGAGGGAGTGGTGAAAGTCCTACTAGGGTGGGGCGATGTCAACCTTGACAAACCTGATGGCTGCGGCCAAACACCGCTCTGGTGGGCTGAGAGGAACGGGCACGCGGGAGTAGTGAAAACACTACTCGGGCTGGACGACCTGAACTCCAACTAACCAGCTTGCTGTGCTGAAAGCCGCCCTGGTGGGTTTCTAGGTGTGGCTATGCGGGAGTGATACCACTATTATTGCTCCCAGCATCTGCGGCTCCCGTCACGGCACAGGGTCCTAGAGGCATCGTTCCCCTTACCGCTTTTCTCTACGGAGAACCTAGTTTAGTGTTTTTTCCTCAAGGTGAGCAATACATCCCCGTCACTTCTTTCTCCCTCTCATCCTCCCCCCCATCTCCCCCGCTGTTTGAGAGCCCGCCTTGTCGTAATTTCCGCCTGCCCTTTCCTTCGAGACTCAGCCCGCCACAGAACCTTAGGCTAATTATTTTTCCTTTGGCCGCAAGAAAACATTTGCGATGTGGATGCTCAAATCTATTACCCGTCCAAATCTCCAAAAGTATTTTTTTCTTACGTACTCGAGTCGGGTTTCGACAATCTCTGTTTGGGGTCTAGGCTTTGGGGCTGATTGTGGGCCAGTGTTCCCAACGGGCCAGGCCGGCCAGGCTTCAGTGAAGCCGGGCCCGGCCTATTGAAATTCTCTCGGATCTAGCCTGGCCCGAGCCTGCAGGCCTGGTTAAGCCTAGGCCTGGCCTGGCCGGGCCCGCCTATAGGCCATATAGGCTTTTTTCCGGCTGCCTGATAGGCCGGCCTGGCCTATATAGCCTAGGCCGGCCTATATGGCCTCCGCTGACCCACTCATAGCGAGCGGCCACTCCGTGTCAACAGCAAAATTCACGGTAAATGTTTCCCAATTACCCAACATGGTTAAGAATAAAGGAACAATTTCGCTTTATTAGCGAAAAAATCATTAAAAGACACTAGAGATAATTAATTAATTAATTAAATTAATTGTAGAAAAAGAGCTACTGTTTTGGTGGATCAATTGTGAGCAGTAGGATGGTGAACATTTCGAAGGTATCAATACGGGGGTTGACTGTACCATAAATAGTTTAAAAAATAACATTGAAAATACAACAGTTTAGCTTTATTCACTTGGGGATTTAAAGTTGTTCCTGCTGAAGAGGCAAAATAGGGGGAATGATGGTGGGATAGGGTAGTGCTGGTGGCTACTCGTTGTGTGATTAATTAAAAAGCAATAGCCGAAGGTAAGAGGGAAAAAATCAAAGGCGATAAACTCGAAAGGGGGGTAGGGGGTTGGGATATCTGTAGGAACGTGGTGGTGGTGGAAGAATGACTTATTGTATTTCCTATCTATGACTGAAGGTATATATAGAGATACATGACCGCCAAGAGCCAACAACCGGTTCTACTAACCCTCCTGCTCAACCCCAACACATATGAGGATAGCTACCCGTACCTACTGCTACCCTAATATCTAACACTCCCCTTACGGGCACTATCCCATGAAGCCGCTAAACACTAAGCTATGCTTAAAAAATTTCAAACATTGCCCGTAAACACACATAAAATCCCATCGGGATCAAGACAAACCGCACATTTTAACAAAGACGACATGTTTAACTCCCGCCAAAGGCTTAGTGAGCCCATCCGCTACCATCTTCTCTGTGCTACAGTAATCCATGACAACCTCTTTCCCATCCTCAATAATCTCCCGAATCTGACAAGCGCGAACACCAACATGCTTGGAGTGAGGTTTGTATGCCGTATCCGTAAACGTAGGTGAAGATGCCTGGTTGTTGTTGTAGAGCGTGCTCAATTCCAACGTTAGATGTAGTGATTTCTGATACAAGATGACGGAACCAGATGAGTTCCTGAATCGCCGTTGCGCATGCAATAAACTCTGCGTCTGCTGTGCTGGTCGCCGTAATAGACTGTCTCTTTGAATGCCATTGAATAACTGCGGATCCCATAAGTAAGATGTATCCAGTAGTCGATTTCAATGTACCCGTATCAAGCCGTAGATACCTCGTTCCCGCCAGATAGCGTAGAACTCGCTTTGCGCATACCCAATGCTGCCAAGCAGGATTTGCCCCAAAACGCCCGAGATAGGAGACGGCAAACGAAATATCTGGCCTAGTGCCAATCGCTATCCACCTGAGACTCCCAATTAACTGCGGGTAGAGCGTCTTATCGCATGCTTCTCCTTCCTCCTCTCTCTCACGTGGCTTGTCCTTATCCATTGGTGTAGCTACTGGTTTGCAATTACTCATGCCAAACCTTTCCAAGACTCGCCCAATGTAGCTTTCCTGTGTGATATAGACCTTCTGCCCGCACACATTGCATGACACCATCATACCAAGGAAATGCTGTACCAAACCCAGATCAACCATGTCGAATCTCGCCTTAAGCTTCTTCTGCAAATCTGATATGATCGGCTTCCTACCTGCCAAGAGCATGTCATCGACGTAAAGAGCAACGATTGTGCTGTTCGTGTGCGTGTAGATGCACCAGTCAAACCTCCCCGTCGAAATCCAAGATGGGAGACAAGAAACTCATCGATCGTGGTATACCAGTACTGGGGCCATTGCTTGAGGCCATATAGACTGCGATTGAGTCGTGCCATCCTCGGACCTCCCAGGACTCCAAGCGGTAGATGAACGTAGATCTCTTCATCCAGCTTACTCCCAAGAAAGGCCGTTACCACATCCATCTGATGGACTGCATACCCGCGCGTACCTGCTATTGCCAACACGATACGCACACTTGACAGACTTGCTACTGGAGCAAACGTTTCGGCAAAATCTAAGCCTTCAACTTGCCGAAAGCCCTGTGCCACAAGTCGCGCTTTGTACCTTATCGTTTCTCCCCCAGATCCGAGCTTCCGTTGCAGTATCAACTTTGTGGGAATCGCTCTCTTTCTGGTAGGAATCGAATCGACAAACGTTGGAACCTTGTTCTTCACAACAGAGGAACACTCGGAGTCCACAGCCTCTTGCCATTGCGCGGCTTCGGGTGTCTCCATAGCTGCCTTGTAGTTAACCGCACCCGCTTCAACCATATAAACCGCAGATATCATGGTGTGAGTCGAACTACCAGCATTTCCTTGTTGACCGCGTGTACGTCCTCCTTGCTGTACTTCAGGTAGCTCCCCTGGTGCTGCATCCCAGAATTTACTTTTCCCCTTAACGCGTAACCCGCTAAGCATATACGGTTTTCTGTTTCCATCCTTTGCTACCGGTCGCGATACCACATCTCCACTTGAGGGTTCTCCACCAGACCCGGCTCAATTTGTGGTTGGCGTAGCCGAAAGGGTGCTAGTACTTCTTCAGCTTTTCCCCAGTCAACGGCTTCTTCTTCCTCTTCCTCTTCATCCTCCTCAGGCAAGATTTCGTTCTCAACTCTTGCTGAGGCTTCATCATCACTAACTGGCTCGTCAAACTCATCATTCCAGGCCAACTGTTCTTCCCACGGCTGGGTTGCTGGTGCATAGTAAGGTTGTGCTGGACTATTATCGAAGCCTTTTAACGGATAATATGATGTGGATTCCTCAAAGACGACATCTCGTGATAGAAGAAATCTGCGTTTAACCAGATCCTAGAGCCTGTACTACTGTGCAGTGCTCGTGTAGCCAACGAACATGCATTTCTGGGCCGTCTTATCCAACTTTTTGCGTGTCTCCTTTGGGATCAGAACGTATGCCAGGCATCCCCAAACACTTAAGTTCCTATATGACGGTTTCCTCCCAAACCACCGTTCATACGGTGTTTCTCCACCAACTATAGTCTCAGTAGGTAACAGATTGCGAACGTAAATGGCCGTCATTGCAGCTTCACCCCAATATTCCGTAGGTGCGTTAACAGCATGCAAGAGAGCCCGTGTCGTTCCGATTATCGTTCTGTTCGCTCGTTCGCTTGTTCCATTTGACTGTGGCGTATACGGCGTGGTTCGTTGAGCTTCGATGGCTTCCTGCTTGAGGAGATGGCTGAACTCATTGGAGGTATACTCGCCTCCCCCATCAGTACGTAGGTTGCGTACTGGCTTTCCATGATGTTTCTCTACAAGTGCCTTGTAGTCCATAAAACATGTAAGGGCTTCCGATTTGCGCTTGATCAAGTATCCGATCTTGAATCGTGTGAAATCATCGGTAAACAGCAACAAATAAAGTGCTCGCCCTAGTGACTTAGAAGTAACTGGTCCGGTAATGTCGCTATGGATTATTTCCAATGGTTGGGTAGCCTTTGAACTGAGCGGCACGGACGGAAAAGGCTTGCGTATCATCTTTCCATATATGCATCCCATGCAAACGCAACGCGGCACAACTCGTAGCCTCGGTATTGCGTTATCTTCCATAGATAGTCTGCGTACTGCATCCCCTCCCAAATGCGCCAGACGAAAATGCCATAAAGCTGCTTCAATGCTTGCTGCTTTCTCTTCATCTTCTTCGCCACTATGCGCTGCCAGTGCTCTCACACTTCCTTGTGCTGACCGTGTCTGTAAGATGTAGAGCCCATTGACTTCTCTCAGTGTAACACTCAGCCCAGAATCGCGCCCAAACGACGCTCCCCCAGTCTGATGAAAGTCAACCTAGTAGCCCGAGTTACATAGCTGGGAAACTGAGAGCAAATTGTTCCTCACACACTCGGGGACATGTAACACCCCAGGAATCACAAGGTTTCTTTCTCTCCTTCCATTTTCATCCCACACGGCTAGTGTCACTTCGCCTTCCCAAGAGCATCTATCTCGACGTTGTTTGCGACACGATTTTCCACTCGCCTGTCGCGACTGCAACGTATGAGGAAAAGTGTTCCTTCATTCTGGTGATGTGGGTGCTGCATCCGCTATCAAGAAGCCATTGCCCCTGACCGATTGATGCCGACGCTGATGAAAACGCTGTAAAAATCGAACGGCTTGACGTGTCTGTTGCAGACGCCACAGCCGGCATTGGTGAATTTGCACGATCTACGTGTATGCCCTTCTCACGATCCAATTTCGGTTTTCTGCACTCGCTACGTGGTTGTCCTTTCTTCGAACAGTAATAGCATGTTAAGGTCTCGTCCGTTCTGCTCCTATTTCACCTCTCAGGTCGGGCCTGCTCAGGTCTTCTATTGCTCTTCCCACCTGCACGGCCGGCATACCTCTTGCCTTCAACACTGAGTACAGTATCACCGGCTATTCCCTGATTGCGGTTGACGCTTGCCTCATGGGCTTTGATCGCCGCAACAAGCTCGTCGGGTTGGTCAGGTTTGATGATTATCGCCTGGAGATCGCGCCACTCGCGCCATGTAGCAGGCAGCCCATTGAGCAGGTAAAACGTCTTCTCACGTGCTTTGATAATCTCTTCCGCTTCCAGCAGGCACTCGATTATCCGATCGATTTCGTGAAGATACTTGGCCACCGTCCCGTGTGCCTCCAACCTACAGTCAAAGATAGAGCGGCGGAAGTAATACAGCTCCAAACCCAGAGCTTCCCGATAGCCTTCGGCGAGTTTATCCCAAAGGGCTTTATGATCCTTGTCGTAAGCCTCCGATGCATCCTGCGCGCATATATGAGGTTCCATCGCATTTCGAATTTTCGCCGTTATCCGCAAGGATTTGCGAAGCCATTTATCATAAGCCTGAACATCATTAGGCTCCTCACTATCGCTCTGTGGGGCTTTCTCGCGCCCAGAGACGATCCACCACAGTTCTGTTTCCTTTAACTGATCTGACATCCGCAGACGCCATGGGCCAAAATTGTTATCCCCTAGTAGCGGAAACACCAGACGTACATGCTGCTGCGTATCGAGTATCTGTGACATGACGACGATGATGACGATGACGATGACGACGATAAGGCAGCATAGAGAAAAACCTTTCCACGGATGGAAAGCGATTAAAATGGAAAAATAACAAACAGATGTGGAGGTGAAAAAAGGATCTAGAAAGTCCGAGCGGTGTTGACAACCCTCTACCAGATGCGCTTTTTCAATTGTGCTGTCGATTGGAATCGCAGAGGCTCATAACCTGTGGGAACGTGGTGCTGGTGGAAGAATGACTTACTGTATTTCCTATCTATGACCGAAGGTATATATAGAGATACATGACCACCAAGAGCCAACAACCAGTTCTACTAACCCTACTGCTCAACCTCAACACATATGAGGATAGCTACCCGTACCTACTGCTACCCTAATATCTAACAATATCCTTAAAGCGATCTATCCTCAACGCTAATCTCCGGGCCTGTAGGCGCCTATCAGGCCCGATAGGCCTTCATAGGCTGATCGAATTCGGCCTATATCGCCCTAGGCTACCGTCCGGAGTGGCCTGCCTTGGCTGGGCCTACGGCCTATAGGGCGGCCTACCAATGGCCTGGCCCGTTGGGAACACTGTTGTGGGCTATTTCTATTGTATGATACCATGATATAGATAGGCCGGTGTAGCCTACAATTTCCGTCGTGCCTGATTTATTGATTTCTCGTTCTGGGCCCTCCTAGTGCATTTATTCATTTATTCTTTCTCCAATCCCCCCTTGTTTTTCCTTCCTGTCTGAAAATGTAGAAATGAAGGTTCCTTAGACACAAGCATAGCGAATGACAAATATGAAGTTCAAGTAATTCTAATACATGTGACCCGAGAACTAGGCGTTAGCTAAAGCATCATATTGCAGTAGTTGGCTTCAACCACGGATATGGTTTGATGAAGATTATGCTCGGACATGACTTTCCTCCCGGGGTGAGTTCCGGGCTCGAAAGTGAAATTGGGAGGCCGCCGACACTCTTGGGTCTTGCTCGTCAAGGAAACTTGTACACGGGGGAGTCTGTAGCAGTTCTGCTAACCTCCGACCCATGGGCACCGGTATCCCGCCCAGGCCTGTCATGAGTGGTTGAATGGCCCACAGCACTTTCGAATATCAACTTAGGCGCGGGTTTGAGGCTCTATTGCATCCCGCTCTCATCTCCGTTCTCCCACCACATTTCCCCGGCTTCTCCCTCCGTAGGACATTCCCCTCGACTATGGTATGGGCAGATGTGGCGTCGCAAATCTATCTGATCCCCCCACCAAGGCGGCAGGCTCCCTGACAATCCCGGGAGATTGGCATTCGAACAATGCCGGACATTCCGGTACCGTTTTCTTTCTGTTCATTCCGTGGATTGTTTTTAGGTGCTACCTAAGATACATCCGCTGCATTCGGTAAGTATCCCATGGCAAAGAAACCCTACCCCCTTCAGGCAAGGAAAAACCAACTCGTCCCAGGTCCCTCTGGTATGGAACCAACTGCACATATATCTCCAACTGGAAAGGCACAAGACAAAATAACGAACATAATAAGCAGGACACTTGTCCGACAACCCAACCGCCAGAAGCAGTAGACAACAAGAAAACCTTTCTGAACATCTCATGACATATGAAAAACAAAAGAAAAAATTGGTAACACAACTTGCGTCTGATCCTTCATCATCCTGGGTGTAGGGCCGTCAGACAAACCACCCCTCGCTTTTGGCAGGAGCAAGAAAATCTTTTCTTGTGAATAACCTTATGCCAATCCAAGAGTAAGGCATCAGGGAAAGAGGTAGCAAACGGTAGGCAGGGCGGTGGTGCAGCCAGAGGTAGTGCTATACTAGCCACACAGTGCTCAGAGAATCCGACGGAGTTGTTTTGTGGGGAAGGTCAAACTCATGACAGTCCATCGCGACGGTTGTTGTGAGGTTTGACCAAAGTATTGAGGTATATGTCCTTGTTGGCTATGGCGAGGGGCCACCAAGCGGGATGTATTGAGGTAGTAGTAAGTTTTGTAAAGTATTCTTAGTCGCTTTATTTTCCACGTCCCTATCCTCTACTTCTGGCCAGAGCGGAGATCTAATATACTACAACAAAGCAGTCACAATAGAAGGTACTCGTGTCCTCACCTCGGCTGCTATATACAAAAAGAATTGACAAGGTCATCCACCTGTAACCAGGTCCTGAGCTAACCCTTTGGGCCAAACCGTTCTCAGACCTCACATCTCCTATCCAAACCCTTTCAGCTTCCACTAACCTCTACGACCACATGCACCATACTTCCATTTCCTACTTCCTCCAACTCTTATCCAACATCTTCCACTTTCTGTAGCCATCCGTGTCATATAGAACCTTCCTGAAAATTCTAACACGCCCCCTCACGAAGAGTTCTATATGACTTGCGTGTCCGATCCATCATGCCCATAGCTGCAGTAAGTTTCTTGTGTGCTGTGTGTGGTAGCGGCTTGGTCATGACATCCGCTATCATGTTAGAGCTAGGGCAGTACTCAAGGTAGATCTTCTGTTGTAACAAATAATCGACTGTTCATACTATTCTTGGCCATTCCCTCTTAGTATGTCACTACTAGATCATCCCCAGATCCCGCAGTTAAAGAGCCATATTGATATCGTTTTCCTCTTACCATGAGAACGGCATCGTTAACACTAGACCCCCCTTTGTCGCGATTCATGTCCGATTTTACTTGCTTTGATAGCTGCAATCAAATCCTCCCGCATGTCTAGTTCAACAATTGTAGCTTAAAGATCACGCAACTCACGCCATGATGCCGGTACACTGTTTAACAGGTAAAATGTTTTCAGGCAAGATTTGATCTCTTCCTCTTCCTCGTGCAAATATTCTATAATTTGTTTGATGTTGAGGACATACTCTGCTGCTGTCGGATATGCATCGAAGGTCCAGTCAAACAGAGATATCTGAACATAGTTGTAGAGTTCTACTCCACGCACTTTGTGAGAGCCATCTTCAGGGATCTTCCAAAGGAATACTGGATCCTCATCGTAGGCAGTGGAGGTATATTGGGCACAAGTCCTTGCCTTCCTAGCATTCTGAATCTTTCCTGTAATGCAAAAGCCCTACAGCAAATCCTTGTTGTAGGTGGTCTCCACCACGGGATCAGTGCTATCTTTATCAGGTGAATTTTCACAACCTGATAAGGACCAACAGAGGTCCTATTCCTTCAAGCGATGTGACATTCTTAGCCTCCAGGGCCCAAAATTATTATCTTGCAAGAGAGGAAAAAACAAACAGCTGGACTACGTGGATGTGTAAAGTGCAGTCATCGTACGAATGCGATCAGTTGAACTGGAGAGAGATAGAGAGAGATATCGATTAAACAAACAGTGAGAAGATTGATTCAACAAAGCACATGGAGTAGCCAGTCTATCAAATGGACCATTTTTCTTCTTGGCTCAAGCTGGATAGAACACAAAGGCTCATAACATGTTAGATGGCTGGACGTGGTGGATATGAGAGAACTTGTTCTATTGTGAGATGTGCGCCACTGCTAACTAAATAGAACTAGCAAACATGTGTGAGCAACTAGTGGTTTACCCGCAACGACGTCTTATCTTCTCTACAACAGAACTAGGGTAGTTTCCCGTACTCTATTACAGTCAAAATCTCAGACACTCAAAAAGACGGACTCAAAGTGATAATGTAAACTACGGTGATCCCGCTCACTACTGGGATCCCGCTCACCCATGGCAACCAGTTAAAAATGTAAGCTCAATTGGATTATCTGTATTAATAATAGCGATACAATGGTGAAAATTCAGTTATAGGTACTTTAATATATGGAGAATCAGAATATGTATTTTTAATTTCATGTAAATAAAGTGTTGCTCTGCTATAGTGACTTTAAGATCACTTAAGCCAGAGAGAACTTGCACTCTTTCCCAAGGATTTAAAATTCAAAAACCCCCCAAGAAAGGCATTCTAAAATAGATAGAAGGATAGTATAAAAATTATATATTTAGGGTGACCTGGTTTTGATTTACTTTATGAGCATTTCTCAAAGTATTGGTAGTTGAAAAAGTGATATGCAACTACATACAAACTACATACAAATTGTACCAATTTTACTATCTGATAGCTACAAATCCACTTGACCTATGGACTCAATCTTTGGAAATGTACTTTATCATACTTATTTAGATATGAATGCCAAGTTTAAAGCTTAATAAGAAAGTTTTCCATGATCGGTACTTTGATTATGATTGAGCAGGCAACAATCTTTACTAAATCCCAATCGTATCTTCACAATTCAATTGCCTATCATTTTAACTAGCAATCAGTTAGCAGAAAATGTAATACAGTCTGGAAGGTCAAGTTACACTGTCTAAAGCATGCTGAAGTGAGAGCTGGTTATCAGACTATAAGTTCAGTACATTTAGCTCCATAAGATCAATATGCTTCATCAATCTTAATAAAATAAGATATACTTGGCTAATAAGTATACAAACTGTTTGCAGTTGTGCCCTAATACTGGTAAACTTATAAATCAAGTTTTATTTGCTTTAGAGATTTGCCTTTTCTGATTTGAAAGTTGAGAAGAAGCTTATTTACACCATAATTTTCATCCTTCTACTACATGGGTGAAAGCAATAAAGCGTATATTTGTTTTGCTTGAAACACTTTATACTTACTTAAATAACCATAATAAAGTAGATTCCAAAAGATTGAGTCCATAGGTCAAGTGGATTTGTAGCTATCATATAGTAAAATTGGTACAATTGGTATGTAGTTTGTATGTAGTTTTATATCACTTTTTCAACTACCAATACTTTGAGAAATGCTCGTAAAGTAAATCAAAACCAGGTCACCCTGAATATCTAAGTCTTATACTATCTTTCTATCTATTTAAGAATGCCTTTCTTGGGGGGTTTTGGATTTTATATCCTTGGGAAAGAGTGCAAGTTCTCTCTGGCATAAGTGATCTTAAAGCCACCATAGCAGAGCAACACTTTATTTACATGAAATTAAAAATACATATTCTGATTCTCCATATATTAAAGTACCTGTAGCTAGATTATTATGCCACGCTCCGCGCCCTCTACACCTCCAGTCATTGAAATTACAACTCCACGTTGTTCAGTGCACGATTCCCCCTCGCCGCCTATCTCTTGTCGTTTTTCAGGCTTCGGGTCCCTGATCCCCCGTCTCCGCTATGGAAGACCTTCCCCCCGTCCACGCCTCGAGTGCCTCGTAGAGGGCCTCCTCAAGGCAGTCCTCTACCCCAGACCTCTCAGAAACCCACCTCTACATCCGTGACTTCGTTCGCGAGACCCGCCAAGGTCTCAACTTTTCTTCAATTCAACTCCTGATCCTCGACGACAGCCAGCTCTCCGGCCTCTTGGATCGCGAAACGATCCTCGTTCCCCTTCCCTGCTCTGCTCTCAACGCCCTCGTGTCCATGAAGCGTCAGCTGGACACCATAACAACCCAATTAGGCACCATCCAGTCCATCGTGGCGACCCTTCCCACCACCTCAGCTCTAGTCACCAAACTTTCTCCCATCCACGCCTCCCTACGTGACCGGTCACAAAGGATGTCAGCTGCCCCCCCACCTCCTGTGCAGGGCCCCACTCGGGCTCTAGTTCCTCCGACCAGTGTCACCACACGGCCCACACCCCTCCCAACACAACCCAGGGCAAAGGCCCGCGTTCCCCCCACTGCCAAGCCTCCCTCTTCCTCCTTCGACCCTGACATCCCCCGGTATGACCCGGGTACATGCGCTTTTTACCGCGACCCCCGTGCCTACGCGGACAAATTCCCGGAATCTTGGGAAGCAAACGCGTTCCATGAGGGAAAGTACACAAACCCCACCACCTTCATCTCAGGCCACCTCGCCCCTGACTGCCCCAAGCCCCAACTCTCGTATGCGCAGGCCGCCTCTAAAGGGACCTCGAAGGGCAAGAAGAATAAGAGCTCCCTCACGGCCGCCAAAGTCGCCTTAGCCAGTAATCTCGTCCCTGTAACCCAGGCACCAAGGTCACTCCCTACGGCCGAGAGGAGATTCTACGCTCCTCGTTCTTCCCCCTCCGAACACCCACAAGTGCCCCTGATTGCTGCCACCTTCCCCGACATTGCTGCCCGCGTCCTCAGAGATGCAAACTGTATCCTCCCCCTCACTGTCACCACCAAGGTCAATGACCGAGGTTCAGTCACCCTTCTCGTCACGGACCCTGCCACCCCCGCCACAGCCTTTGCACCATACTTTGACGCCCTTTCCTGCCAACTCAATAAGTCATTCCCAGTGGGAGATTCTCCCTGGTGGCCCTTCCGCCTCGCCCCCAACGAAGCACAGCTCGCCATCCACTCCCTTCTGCTCGCCTTCCTCCCGGAGGACCCTGAGGACCTCTTCCCCTGCCTCGCGGAGTCAATCCTCAACTCCAAAAACATTCGCATCCTCGCCGCCAGATACCTCAACCCCGACACACGTTCCAGGGAGGGCAAGACTGCCACCTCCGTCATCGTCTCCGTCCACCCCGGGGACATTCTCACGATGGGCTCCTCGATTCGTCTCTTTTCCCGATCGGGCACGATTGAGCGTGCCTACTCTTCCAACCGGTACACGCAGTGCAAGAACTGCTGGAGTTACGGCCATGTCGCCCCCAGGTGCCCCTCAGCCTATCCCGTTTGCCCCATCTGCTCCCTCAACCACACCCGCGCCATGCACCGGTGCCCCAACCCCACATGCCCTGGAGGTGGCAACGCTAAGGCTGTTCCTGGCTGTTGCTCTTCCTCGCCTCCCCGCTGCGTTAACTGCGGGGCGGACCATACTGCCACCAATAGGGATTGCCAAAGCCGCCCGTCACCGCCCCCTCGCAGGCGTTCAACTGTTGCGACTGAAGTCGTTCCTCCGGCACCAACCGGCGACGAGATGGACACGGCGGCTGACGACAAGTACATCTCGTCCCCCCCTCCACCCACCCGCTCCCTCCGGTCGGCGTTCGAGATGGCTACTCCAAGGGCCAGAAGGACAACGATACTTCCGGCCTCTGTGAGGCCCGCACCAGGCTTCGGACAGCTCCCCCCCGTGGACCCTCAGAGCCCTTCAGCTATGAGCCGCAGCAATTCGGGCCTGGCCCGCTAATGCAGCACGACCAATTCTCATGGGGAGATGAGCAGGCCTCGCCCCCTCCTCCGAAACCATTCACACTCGTTCAACACATCTGCCTCGCGAGCTGGGATGTGTTTCTTTCTCTGTTCGGGTCGTTCACGCAACTGTCCCACCCTCCATCGATTGTCGCCCTCCAAGACCCTCCGGTCTACAGGGGCAAACTCCCCTCGTTTAATTTGTTTACTGTTTTTTCCCCCCCCCACAACCGGTGGCTGTAACCTGCAGGTTGCTTTTTACGTTTATAGTTCCTTTTTGGCTTCGGTTTCCCTCCTGCCCCACTTTTTTGGAAGGGGTGATGTTATGGCTTTGGACCTCTTCACCGCTGACGGCTTTTTCAACCCCTCCACAACTAGCTTCACGATAATTAACTCTTACAGTACGAAAGGCTGCGCAAACAACACTTGCTCTGTTCCTCTGGATATTATTTTCCCCTCCAACCCCCTCCCCACCCTCACCCTGGGCGACCAGAATATTTATCACCCCACGGCTGACCCCTTCAGGACCTTCAAGGAGGACGAGATTGCCACCTCGACACCCTACTTCAACAGGACCACAGACCTAGGTTTCTCCCTCCTCAACACCCCGGGTGTGTTTACTCGGTTCTCCATGTCACTCATTGGGCGCCCCGGCGTCCTGGACCTCACTTTCGCCTGCCCTCTCCTCGCGCAATATTTCACAGAGTGGTCCGACCCCCTTCCCGCTACCGGGTCAGACCATATCCCGATCCTCCTCCGCTTTGAGGCCCCCCTGTTTCGGGCCCCCCCCCAACCCCGAACTAGGCCCTGACTGACTGGGCCTCCTTGGAATCCTCCCTGAAAGCTACGGCTATCTCGCCCCCTCCCCCCCTCCCTACCCTGCGCTCCCTAGACATCTGGTTCAGCACCAACCTAGGCAGAGTTACGTCCCAATTCGCACTGCACACCCCACTGAAGAGGGTGACCTATCTATCCAAGCCTTGGTGGTCTGAGCTCTTGTCGATGCTGAGGAAGGCCTACGGCTCTGCTCTCCGCTCTTCGAAACGTGATCGTTTCGATACCGCCCTCCTCGCCTCCGCAAGGGCGGCATGGTCCGCCTATTTCAAGGCCATCAAGAAGGCAAAGGGAGATCACTGGTCCTCCTTCCTGGCCTCAGCGACCCCCCAGACCCTGTGGACAGGCAAGAAGCTAGCCGTCGGCCGTCCCCCGCCCCGCTTGCCGGAGCTCCCGGGCGCCTCCACTCCGCCGGAACTCAACCAGGCCCTCCTCGATCACTTTTTCCGCGGTGAACCAGCCAGGTTTCCTGACACCATCCTGCTCCCGTTTAGGGAATGCCTCCTCTTGTCTCTGGACGAGGTCGGCAGGGGCCTTGCCCACTCCTCCCCGACGTCGGCCCCTGGGCCTGACATGATTCCCAACTCGGTATGGCAAAGGGTGCACTGTGTGGCCCCTCACCTGATCCACGAGCTGCTTGCCCCTTTGGTGACTTATGGGTCCCACTCCCTCACCCTCAAGAGAGCTGATGGTATTGTGCTAGATAAGCCCGGGAAGCCCTCTTAGGACTCCCCCTCATCCTTCCGCGTCATAGTGCTACTCCAGACCTTTTCAAAAATCCTTGAAAGGATAATGAACTCTAGACTCTCCTGCGTGGCCCGTGCCACCGGCCTCCTCAACCCGCACCAATGCGGCTCGCTGGCTGCTCTCTCGGCCTCAGACGCGGTCACCACCCTCACCCACGACGTGAACACCCTCCAGATGGCTGGAAGAAAGGTCTCCACGCTCTTTCTTGACATGAAGGGGGGATTCGCCAACGTTAACCCCTCAACCCTCTGCGGCATTTTGAGAGCCAAAGGGGTCAACCCGTACCTTGTATCTTGGACCAGGTCCTTTCTTTCTGGCAGGTCGTGCCGGCTCCTATACCAGGGATCCCCCAGAGTGTTCACCCCTGTCTCGGTGGGCACCCCCCAAGGGTCCCCAGTCTCTCCACTGTTGTTTGTTATTTACGTTTCCCGCCTCCACTGCGAGATCCCCCTTGGTCTTTCCCTCTCCTATGTGGACAACTTCGGTCTAACCGTCTCCTCTGCGTCTTATCGGCGCAATATCCAGATACTGCAGAAGCAGTATGCCAGGCTGAAGACCAGAGGGTCCAGGCTGGGCGTTGGCTTCTCGGTCCCCAAGACGGAGCTCATCCACTGGCGTACGAAAAGGGATAGGGCCCCCATCTCCAAGGCTGCGGTCCACCTTGACGGGTCGGTCTTCACACCCAAGAGTGAGGTCAGGTGGCTAGGGTACTGGTTCTCCCCCTCGATCTCCACTACCCCCCATTTTGTCAAAAGATTGGCCAAGGCGCAGGCAGTCTTCGTGGCTGTCAAGCGTCTCTCCCCTCCAGGGATCGGCCTCCCCCCCTTTCTCTGCCATAGACTGGCCTCCTCCCTCCTCATCCCCATCCTCAGCTATGGCGCGGACGTCTTCATGCCCACCATCCACATGATTAGGAAGCTCTCCGTGTTCTGGCACAAGGTCCAGAGGTGGACAACTAACTGCTTCATATCTACCCCTACCGATATCCTGGCCATCGAGGCCTGCCTCCCACCGCTCGAGCTTCTCCTTGCATACAAGCGACGCCTGGCAAACCTCAGGATTATGTGCTCCCCCCCGGAAATCAACCCTGCGACCGCAAGGCTCCCACCCTCTGTGCAAACCCCATCCCTTCACCGCCATGCGCCAGACCATAGGGTCCTGAGCGCGAGGAATGCGGGCAGCCGCCTTCCCCTCCCATGGCTCCAAGCAAGACCTCCCTCAAAGAACAGGGCCCACCTCCCCCTCGACGCCCTCCCACACTCCATGTTGTTTCTCCTGGGCCCTGACGGGCTCAGTCCACTCCCGGTCACCTCCCAGCACCTGCTCATCGATCACTATCCCGAGCCCCCCCTCGGGCCGCTCCTACCCCCAGCTGAAGCTCCAGTGCAGGAGTCCCCTCTTGAAACAATGGGAAGAGGCTGCACCAGACCCGGCAAGGTACCCATACCGCCCCACGCTCAAGCCTCACCCGTTCATAGGTCTAGACAGGTTTTCCGCGGGCCGTATCCATCAGATGAGATCTGGGAAGAGCTAGCTCCGCGCCCACCCCTCTTGGGACAGCGATGTCCCCACCACCTGCCCCAAGTGCCAGGCTGCCCCCGAGACATTCGAGCACGCCACCCTCCACTGCCCAGCCAAGGAACCAAGCAGGACTCGCCACCTTCAGGGAGTCCTTGACATTGGTCCCAACGCCCCCGTCTGGTCCTCGGCCGCCCTACTGGGCGCCCTCGCCCGCTTCATTAAGTCCACGGCTACTGCCTTCCCCCCGGGCATGTTCTCACGCCCAACTTCCGCTGCTTCCTCTATTTCTTCCCGCTCTTCTAATGTAGTTTCCTTTGGTTACTTTATGTCGTCTCAGGAAGGCTAGGTTTATGTTTTATTGTTTTTCATGCTGTCCGCTGGTTTGGGGAGGGTTTCCTTTGATATACTTACTTGAATTTCGCGCCCGTATGTGGGCCTGGGACCGGTACGGACCCCAGATGATGACCTTTAGTGCCTGATGTTTCCTTTGTTTGTTTGTTTTGGATTTTGGGTTTTGTTTTCGCCATAGCTATCACTCCATGCGATTTCTTGTACCTTAACAACGAATATATGATATAAAAAAAAAAAGAAAAAAAAGCTAGATTATTATGGTGGTATCTCTATTATTAATAGAGATAATCCAGTTGAGGTTACATTTTTCAATGGTTGCTATTGGTGAGCGGGATCCCAGTAGTGAGCGGGCTCACCGTAATTTACGTTAGTCTGTCCCGTTCTTATTCAAACCCGGACAGACTCATTGGTAGGAAACACTTGCCATGTGTTTGACAGTCGTCATTAACATAGTAAGGTAAGCGACAGAAAAGCCTCAGTACACATTATAGTTTCCTGTGAGATAAGTGTAGGATAGCTGGACTGGAGTAGAGAGGTGGGCCAGAGAGGAAAAGCTTCTAGAGTTGCACCAGAGCTGCTCTATGATGGAAACTTCAAAGCTGGGGAAAAGCAAGTTCAGCTTGGCACTTTTTTCTTGGAAACTTGATAGATTTTCCGGAAGCATTCTAACAGTGTGAAGAGGCAGCCGATAACTCATATCTGGGGTTTGGAAATAAATTTTAAAAGTTTATTAGCTATAACAGTAATTATTATTATCAAATTTAATATATTACATACCATGAACTACGCTGACTCACCAAATCATTTCTGGTTGCCATGATCGTCTTCCGCGCATTCTGTTCCTGCCTATAGATTGTCAGCTAGCTATTTGTTGATAAACTTCTTCTTGCTAGACAGTGAGGATAATTTACATCTGAGATTTGGAATGAATAAACCTTTAATAGCAATAACTGGAGCTATTATTATAGAGTAGAATTTATCTCATACCAGGAACCATACTGAGGTCCCAAATCATTTCCAATTCCTATGATGATAATGAGAAAATTCCTTTCCTCTTTTTATTGGCTAGTAATCCCTGTTTCTTTATATACTTCTTGTTAGAGAAAGATCAGGATTTAGATCTGGAGATTTGCAATAAATTTTAAAGCGTAATTAGCAAAAACAGTTATTATTGTTTTATAGTAGAGCACATTTCATACCTGGAACCATGCGTAGTGCCAAAATCATTCTCAATTTCCGTCATTATAATTATGTCATTTCTTTCATGGTTAATAGGCATAATACATTAGGTTCTTGGGCGACTATTTCATGGAATGATGGGATGATTTAGATTTGGGGTTCGGAATAAATTCTAGAATTTTATTAGCTTTCACACTGCTCATTATTATCTAGTAGAATATATATCATACAAGGAACCATGCCAAGTCTATAAATTATTTCCAATCTTCACAATTACTATCATATTACCCCCTCTGCTGATTCGATCAAGTCACTACATTCCTTGATACAAGCCTGTCGATTGGAAAAAGAAAGCAGAAGCTTATTCTTCCCAAAACCCTGTCGATTGGAAAATAGAAGTGTGATACATAACTTCTTATTTCCAGCAATATCCTAGTTGCTGATCCAAATACCTTGCCATTGGCCTCATGTCTAGCAGAGACAAGATATTGGCAAATTTTGCGATCTGGTAAAGGAGGTCACAAGAGATACGCATATAATAACTATGGTAGTCATGTTGAAAGTGTAAAATGTTGAATACAACCTCGAATGCAGCTGGAGAGCTTATGGCAAGCACAATCTCTGCTAGGATAACACTAGTATTGAGAAAATTGTAGGCAAGAATTCCATGTAAGACAGGTGAAACAAGGCATGAAACCTGATATAAAACTTTTAATGTAATCAAAGTTGTGAAATGGATGATTTGGATATCTTGCTGGGAATGAATTACTTTACTGGATCCAAACAGTTTTTCTTGAGAGATGTGATGGTATGAGGGGTGAGAATCCTTTTCAGACAATTGTATATAATAGGTAAAATATTTCAAGTTTGTAGAAGTCTTGTAGTGAAGAAAGAGAAGATAAGAAGAAGAAACTTGGTGTCGGATTTAGTGGTAGTAGGTGTGAGGTAGAGGCACTAATTGAGGATAAGAGAGGAGGGAGTGACTAACTCAGATTGGGAATTTGGAAATCAAATCTAAAAATTCATTTGCTATAACTTTAGTTATCATAGTGGTGTCAAATAGATCTCATACCAGGAAATATACCAAGTTCCTACATTATTTCCAATCCCTATAATTATAATTAACTCATTCGATTCCTCTCCCTATGAGTTGACATTCTCCCTCTTCCTCATAGAATTCATCTCAGTATATCAAGTATAGTGTAATAACTCCACCCTCTCTGGCGAGTAATTATATCATTGTATTTTGAGAATATCGAGAATTTGAACCACTTGATGAGAAGATAACAAGAATGGTACTATCATGATTGATTGCTTTTTCTTTTGAATTCAGTATAAGCTTTAGTGGTATTATAATAAAGGTAAATATAGTACTCATGATAGAGGCTGAAGTCAAAGTAGAGGTGACTTGGGTTGTATGAACCTCACCATACTAGTATTGATTAATTCTTGTTAAATGACTTGGAGGGAAGCTTGATTTAATGGAAAAGATAATGGTCAATGTAGAGAAAGATAAGTGGTATATGGGCAAAAGAACAATTATGTAGAGCAAGAAAAGTCTGGTGGTAGTTGTAGTTGTGAGTGTCAGAGAAGGAAGCAAAAAAAAGGTTGATACAGTTGTGGAGCAAGTAGAAGTATGGTGCAGACGGTAGTGGTGGTGGTTGTAATTGTAGTTGTTGAAAAAGAAAAAAAATGTTAATGTAGAGCAAGAAAAACCATGGGAGTTGCTGTAGTGGTGGTTTTAGTGGTAGGGGAAGAAGAAAGAAAAAAAGGTTGATGTGCAGTGGTGGTAGTAGTGGTAGTAGTGGTTGTAGTCGGTTGTTTATGGAAGAAAAAAAAGAATAAAAAAGGTATAAGGAAAGAAAAAGAGTGGGGGTAGTGGTGGTAGGGGTGGTGGTTCTGGTTATAGTTGTGGAAGAAGAAAGAAAGATAAATGTGTGGTTTTTTTTATTTTTATTTTTATTTTTATTTTATTTTTATATCATGTATTCGTTGATTAAGGTACAAGAAACAGTGTAGAGCGCTAGCTATGACCGAAACAAAACCTATAAACAATCCAACGACCCGCTTCACCCCCTCATGGGAAAAATCAAACCCCTCCAAACCAGAGCCCATCCTCCCCCCTCGCAGCACCTAAGATGAAAGCAAGACGGAGCAATACCTTCCTGCAGACACGTAAGGAAAGACAGGTATAGAAAAGAAACCAGGGAAAGACACAAACCCTTCGGCGGGCCCCACAAAACAAACGAAAGAATCTTACGGCACCAAGTGCCGACGGAGAGGGAACATGAAACTACTATTGCCGGGCGCCGTAGCGGAAACACACTGAACCCCAAACCGAAAGGGCTACAGGGGCAGGCAGGTCGAGGACGGACTGTCCCCAGTAATCGGCGACGCTTGCGGATTTTAGTATGGGCCAAGGAGGTAGTGCTATACCATGACACAGCGTAACCTAGTTGCGAGGTTTGCGACCGTAGAGTAAATCGCAGGGGCGGATGATGAGGGCGAGGGGAGCCACCCGGCCAGGAGAGCCACTCAGCAGTGAAGGTGCCACCCATCGTGAGGGGCAGTAGGGTGCCAGCCAAGGGGGCTGATAAGGTGCCAGCTAAAGAAGGATGTAGCAGTACGGTGCAAGCGGATCTGACGCGTGGGGAGCGGGAGGAGGAGGGCTCGCCAAACAACCGAGAAGTACGAACACGGAGGACGGAGTCGGGGTCACAGTTTTTCGAATGCCATCCCTACTGATCCTGCAACTCATGAGAGAGTCCAATACCAGAGAGCAGGGCCACCAGGGCAACTACTTCACCAATAGTGCGAAACTAGCGACTGTGTGTTGACGCAGGAAGGAGGGTTGCCGACCGTGCAAAACGCTAAGTGAAACGCATCGCGAAGTGCGGGGTACAGGGTACGAACATCAACGCGAGCGTGCTCAGCGAAGACGAATGGAACCAGAAAGGAATCCATAACCCCCAGGAGGGGAGGCCAGAGGCCCCACAGATAGGAAAGAGTTGAAGGCGTGATAAACCCCTGAGCAGTTGCCACGGACGGGGTAGATCAGAGGCAGAGGACACTCTCACGATGATTTCCCATGGTGTTGAGATTTCAATCGCTGGAGGTGGAGCGGACGAGAAAGATGAAGATTAATGTCTGGTAGTAGTGGTTTTGTGTATGAATAGAAAATGAGAGCAGAAGGTACAAGATGAAGCTGAGGTCTTGTATGAGTGGAGCATATATATAAACCAGTTACGTGGGTCTGATAAGAAACCTTTGGTTCGATACAAGTACTAAAGATTTCTTATCATGTGACTATTATATTTGTAGGCAGCACTTATCTAAGACTTTGGGGCATTGTTTGGAGCGAGGGGTTCTTTGGTTCTGAACGAAAATTTTAGGTTAAGTCTCCAATTAGAAGATTTATTCTCAACATGAACAAAAGTGTCAAAATTCAAATTGAAACATGTATCATAATATTATTATATAGATAATTTAACTAATAGTAAGGTAGAAAGAGTTTAAGGTATTTTTCCAGTTGTCAACAAATATAGTTAGAGAGTGTACTACTTTCACTTTTCTCTTTAACTCTGTTAGCTTTGTGCAATCAGCATTACTGATATGATATCTGAGAAGGTAGCGAGTGTCATAGGCCACCTAAGCAGGCCTCAGCTAAAATGTATAAACTTAAAGCAGAATATTTAACTTAGTTTGCCGGAGTGAATTGTCGAGGCTATGCTAGCCAGTACTTGTTTACTTACTTTACCAAATCTACCGTTCAGCAGGTTTGAGTTAGGAGCCAGTTTTGGTGAACTTTGATGCCTACTATTGTAATAATCTAAAATGTTCTTTTAACACTATTATGATTGAGCATAGAGATTCACCTGAGATTCCTAGCGATGAGTAGCTTGTTCAGCAGGTTTATATAGTTTTATGCTAGAGTATCGTGGTCCACTATAGTCAGTATTCGTCCAGGTGTAGATTGGTTTCACGGATTAATCAAGTCTTATTTGTGTATATATTTCGGGCTTGGGTTTATGGGACTTGTTGGATAACTATAACCCGGTGGGAGGCGGTTGAACCCTATATTGTGTAGTCATCGAGTTAGTTTATGTGTGTCGCATAGTGGGACAGCTGAAAGGAAACAGTATAAGAGAGGAGTATTCTAGCATATCGTCCACCACGAACCATCTCTCCTCCACCCCCGGCGATTGAAATCTCAACACCACGGGAAATCATCGTCACTCTCCCCCACCCACCTCTCTTCTCCCACGATGGCTACTGCTTAGGAGTTGACGTTAAGCCATCTTCCCACCTCTTCTGGGGCACGCCCGCCTCGCCTCCTTGGGGTTCTCGTCCCCGTTTATCGTTGACTCGCTCATGAAGTTCGGTTCTCCCCCTTACCCCCCACTTGCTTTGCCCCTCGCTTAGCATTTTGCACAGTCAGAAAGCTTCTCGCTTCGTTCACAGTCTGTCTTACGGTGTCGGACTCTCAGGCAAAGTAGGCCTCGGCTTGCTGGGCTTGTAGCTCTGGTCGGGAAAGCCTCGGTTAGTAACATCACGGTCTCGTCCTGGTCTCGACGTCTTCCCAAAAGCCCTAGCTATGGCCTGTTTGTAGGTTGTTGCTAGCCCGCTCACGGTGCTTCCTCCTCTGCCCCCCCTCCCGGTTCTGTCCGCTGCCACCGTACTGCCCCCCTAGCTGGCACCTTACTGCTGACCTTCCCCCCGGCTAGCACCCTACCGCTACTCACCGGCTGGCACCCTACTGCCCGGTGGCTCCGCTTGCCCCTCTATCCTGTCCGATCATCGCGCTCCTCGTCGTTTATGCCTGGGTGTCGTATTGCACTACCTCGGTGGCTGCCGCCAAGGCCTTGGTCGAACGATGTAATTACCGGCGCGACTGTACATTCCTGTTACGATGTCAGCCCACATTCTAGTAGTTTTCATCCAACGCACGATCACTATCCTCTCCCTCAGGCCCGCGTTTCGAGGCCTTAGCCAAACTTTCTTTTCTTCTGGGGAGCCTGCGGAAGGGTTTGGGTCTCTCTACCTGTACATGTCTATGAATTGTTTCCTTACGTGTCTGGGGTATTAGTATCTTAGGTGCAAGGCGAGGGGTGCTTTTCCTATGGTTTCGCGGTGTTTGACTTTTCCCACAATCAGGTGAAGTGGGCGGTTGTTATCACTTATAGGTTTTTTTCTCTTCATAGCTCGCCCTGCATAAGGCTTTTTGTACCTAAAACAAATAACGCATGAAAAAGAAAAAAGAAAAAAAAAACGTAGAATATCGTCCACAGCTGGTACCTTGCTGGTGGATCACTAGACAGGGCTGAATATCTTCCAGTGACATCCATAGAGGGCAGGGTAGGGTGAGATGCCTAGGGATTGTTGAGGGGCGGCGTACATGGCTGCTGCAATGTCTGGGAGGATGCCAGACCAGTTCTCTGTCTTGGGTTTACGAAGTGTCTTATTAGCTGTGTGAGGGTGGGAATCCTTTGCTCAACCTGGGGATTAGTTTCGTGGTATTCAGTTGACATCCTGACCGGGATATCAAGGGACACTTATCATTTGTGAACAAAACTTAGAAGTAATGCAGGAGTCCTGATCAAGGACAATGCTCAGAGGGAGGCCATAGATATCAAAGATAGTACTATTGAGTTTCTTAAAGATCTTCTCAGAGGTAGCCCTGTCCTTGATGCGGATGAGATATATGTAGGAGGTAAAGTGGTTCATAATGATCATGATAGATTTATAGCCATCTGATTTGTTGCAAGGGCCGGTGAAGTGTATGGCTAGAGATTGATTGCCTTCATCGGGGTCAGAGCAGGTAAGGTATCGTCTATAGGGTAGGGGGGTGGGCTTGTTGTTAATCTGGCACTTATCACATGACCCACAGTATAGGACAAAGTCCTGGCGCATCTGTAGTCATAAGAAGAAACAAGCAGCATAGCAGTAGCATTTATAGGCTGAGAAATGTCTAAGGCCTTCATGGTCCATCTTGAGGATGAAATCCAGGAGGGATACTTTCTTGTGAAGAGGTCCTTCCCGTATATAAAGGTTTTCGTACCCAGTCATGTTGTGGGTGAGTAGTAGGCCATCGTAGATGGAATAGTGCAACTTGTTATCAGTTTCCTTGACCGTCGTGTAGAGGATGGTGGTATGAAGGCCTTCCATAACATGTGGGGCCAGAGGACCTATAAGGCCAGGCTGTAGGGTACTTAGAAATTGGTTGGCATTGGTAGGCTCATCTGAGTCATAGCCTGCCTGGCAGTAAAGGGGACAAAAAGCTGGTGAGGTGATAGGAGGGGTAGCAAAGACAGTATCTTTCATGCGAAAGGGTGGTAGGCTATCTGAGAGGTAGGGGATATCAGGAAGTGAGGCATGTCCTTCCTCAAGGGCTGTATTCGATATTGGAGTCCTATCCTGCACTTTGCTCTTCGCTTTCTTGCTCTGCTTCCGGCCCTTCTAGTCCTTCAGCTAGTAGCTGCACCTTCGTTTTCATTGTTATGTATTTCCCACGGATGGTTGGTCTATGACATGGAGCTCATTTCTGAGTAACGTCTTTCTATTTCACTAGAGATGGGGAGAGTTCTATTATCACCCTAAGAGTTTCCAATCAATATTCTGCTATCGTTGCTGGGTGCACTTGATATAGCTAGTGAGGAGGCAGAGGCCTTCTTCTTCTGGGAACAGGTTACTCCATGGCTTGTAATTTCGTCCATAAGGTATTCAGGGCAGCAACGATTAATAGAGTCACTGCTGGTAAGGGTGGGAGATGTCTCGGCTTCACCTGAGTGATACATCACATTCTCTGATTCAATGCCAAAATCAATAGATGAGATGTAGCTTCGCATGATTTCTTGGGGTTGAGTAGTGTCACATAACTCAAGGGTGTCATAATCGATAGTGAGGTCTTTAGGGCTTATATCTACCAGTCCTGGGGTTCCCTTATAGATTCTGGATAGCGAGTCTGCTAGGAAATGCTTCGCTCCTAGCTGGTATTCTATTCTAAAATCAAAGTGACTGATGTGCATTAGCTATCCCTGCTGTGGTCTATTGAGATTCTTCTGTGTCATGAGTGTAGTGGGACTCTCGTGGTCTGTGACCAGTGTAAATTGCCCCTGTAGCAAATGGGGAGCGAATGCTTCCATAGCCTCAATGATTGCGAGCGTATCCTGTGGCTGTGTGGGCTAGTCGCTTTGTGATGCCGTCAGCTTCAGGCTGTGGAACGCTGCAGGTCTGGCTGAATCTCTCATTGGTCCTTGGCCCATCCAAGCGCCCGTTCCTATGGGTAATGTATCGGTAAAAAGCCATATCATATCTGGCTTATAATAATCAATCGGTAAAATAACTTTGTCCTTGTCTACAGTTCAGTTGCCCACTTAGAAGGCTGCTGCGTGCAGATCCGTCCACAGCCATTCAGCTTTCCAACTGCCCTCAGTCAGTGGAATTGTGATAGTCGCAATGTGGCCAATGAAGTGCAAGACATAATTTTACCATGCGATTGAATCGCTGCAGTGGTCTCTGAGATTCTAGTCTTTTCCGGTCCATTATAGTCCGGACTTTTTCTGGTGGAGGGTGGATGCCATGATGGGCTATCATATGGCCCTGGATATCGAGCCTAATCGCAAATAAAATGCTTTTCTGAGGGTTGGCATAATAGCCAGTGTTCTGTAGCTTAGTGCAGGCGTTCGTAATGTCCGGAAGATGCTTTTCAAAGGTATCACTGAAGACAAAAATATTATCAATGTAGACCCATACCTTCTTGCCTAATTCGTCATGGAATAGGTACTCCTATGTCCCCCCAAATGTTCCTGGAGCATTCATCTCTCCTGGCACCATGACCTGGCCGGTAAAGCCGCCGCAAGGTATCTTGATAGTATTGTACTTCACATCATCTGGGTGTACTCTGGTTTGGGAATCGGCGTCACTTTGATCAATCTTGCTGCGGAATCGTCCTCTTGCTGCAGGATTTAGTATCGGGGTCTGCTCTGGGATCTGTGTGTGATCGGCCTGAGTGTTATCCTCCCTCAAGGGGAGGGCTACCAAGGGGCAGATTCTGCCCTCACTTTTGGCTTTCACAAACATGCTGGCCCCTCTGGGCACACTGGTGCTATGGAGGAGCCACATGTTCATCAGCTTGTTGATCCATAGCTTGTATTTCGTCATCAGTGCTTGTGGCGCTTTGAAAGTGGGTGTCTTGAAAAGCCTCGTTGGGTCTATAAGGCTTATTCAGTGCATTATCTTGCATGCAGGGGGTAGTTCCTCAAGCACTTCTTTGACAAATACCTTGGGGAATATCGCGAGAAAGTCTAGTACTTCCTGTGGCTTCGTCATGGCTGATTGAAACCCGTTCAATTTTCCCTCATGGGTAACTCGGATCTTGTACTAGGAGAAGTAGATGCTGTTATTTTGACAATCAATGACCGCTCCTACCCTTGTGAGATCATCCAGACTGATGATCATATCCTAGTCTGATACTGGTGTGACTAGCATAAGCACCTTGTTGACGCGCATCATGCCTAGCTGAATTATAACCTCAACAGAGATGTTGCTAGTTGATCGTAATCATTTAACTGCTAGCTTTAGGGTGTCGGGGTTATTCCTAGCTGTGTAGGCGATGTTGGATGTTGTCACCAATTTGCTGGATATCAGGGTACTCCAATGGTTCCGGTATCTGTGAGGGCTCTGGGGGGCTTGCCATTGATGTTGATAGTAAATTCGAGTCCATAGCATGGCTTATCCTTCGACGGGCCTAGTGTAGTCTTGTGTTCTGATAGAGCCGCCGCCGGCTAGCTCCTCTGTGCTGTCAGTATCTCCAGTGCTACTGTCTGGGCTTTCCTCAGAGAGGCGAACATGGTTGGTTTTTACTTCTTGCTTTTAGCACTCCATTGTCATATGTCCACTTTCGCCACAGGAGAAACAGGCTCTTTCTGCCTTGTGTCAATCCATTTCACCATTGCAGGGTATGTTGGATTCCATAGACGTCCTCTTCTTGGCCAAGACTTTTCCTTTGCCTCTATTCCTAGGGGTTGACATGGCAGAGAGCTTGCTGTAGGTATTCTCTTTATTTGGTGTTTGTGGTCTGCCACTAGAAGCTTGACCTTTCTCGCTGCCTTTGTAGGCACTAGTTCTGTACATCATAGCATTATAGCGTTCTGCCAAGGCTACAATCTGGTCCCTGGGGTCTTGTAGTCTGAGCTTGGGCTCAAGACTGCGGCATAGTCTAGAGTCTATAGCATCGAGAAATCTTGGTTTCTGTGCATAGTCTGTGATAGATCCTGCTGGGAGGGGTCCTTTGAGGTCGGCTAACTCTCCGGCTACCTTCATTATGTGTGCTGGCTGTCCACCAGCTGTCCGCCGAACGTTCTGCCACTTGTGATATGTGTCATCGGTGTTTGTAGAGGCTTCAAATAGCTGCTGAAAGCGGTTTTTTAACTGTACGAGGCCAAGGTTCTCTGCTTCTCTGTCTTGCATCTGATATCCGTGGATCGCCTTGCCTTCTGTATACGCGCCATAGTAGTCCGCCACGGCAGAGAAGTCGTAATTTAGTCCTAATCTTACCACGTACTTCTTAGATCTTGTAAGCCATCGCTTGAGGTTGTCTTGTTGGAGGTCTTCTGGTTCACCACTAAACACGGGTGGTTTCTGGAGCTTGAGAGGGGGTAACCTGGCCGGGACGGTGTGTGATATGGTGCCTGTAGGTAGGTCTGGGGTTGGAGGTGGTGGATCTGGTTGTTCAAGGGGCTGTCTGCCGTTCAGGGGTCTTGAGGGGCTTTGTAGTATATCTGGAATGAATGTTCCAGGTAGTAATCGCCTTCTATGCTCGATAAAGGGCGCTCCAGGTGGTGTCTGACCTACAAAGACTCCGGGAATGCTCGGTGCTCACCAGCTGCTTGTAGAGGGCCATTCTGTCGGCGTTCAGTGTCCGTGGTTTGTGTGACTGCTGCTCTTGCTGCTGCTCTTTCCTCAAGCTGAAAAGCATCTCTCTGTATCAAATCCTCATGTGTGAGGGCATGGTCTTCATCTGAATCTATATCTAGATCTCCTGGAAGGAGATGAGTGCTTCTTGCAAAGGTTTCAGGTTGGCCTGGCTTAGGTCCCGGGGTTGGTTCTGGAGACGTATGTTCTAGGGTGTCATCTGTAGGTACTGCTGAAGGAGCATTGTAGGCCCTGCCAGATCTGGCAACGCTTCTGCTCCTGCGTTGCTCTATTGTGAATGTAGCACTTGAGCTAGGAGTTCCTTTCCCTGCCGCTCCTGCCTCTAACTCGTTATCAAGATACTGGGAGGGTGATCATTCCTACCAGGCTGTTCCCAATCCTGACAACAAAAGGCTTTTCACCTGTTGAGATGAAAAAAATGTAAGAGGTTGATTCCTGTCTAACGAAAGTTCAATAGAACTAGCGATAGACCTGCTAGCCCTTGTACTAAGGAAGACTTCAAGGGACCAGTAGATAGATGGATCATAGTTGAAGGACAAATGGGACTCCAGGATCGCCGTTCAATCAAGAATATTCTTAGACTGCAGGCCTGTCGAAGTCTGCTGTCTCCTGCCTGCCCGGAGACTGGTTTAAATCCAAAATCCAAGAGGAATAGCCTTCGGGCAATCACCATCATTACCAGTAGTGGCGCACATACCGGAAGCCTGTAATCCTGCAAGACCAAAGAAAGAAACATAGCTCCCCCTTCACCAGTGTTACATCACCATTCCATACCCGGAATCCTAAATATAAACTTCCAGCAACGCAAACTAACCATAGCATAACTATAGGATAGTCTATCTGACTCAGAGGTACTGGCAAAGCTGAAATCAAATCAAATAAAGTAAATATAAATCAACTATACATAGGAGATCCTGCACGGCCCACTCCTGTATACTGTTCCAGGAACAGGTACACATGTTACGTTGATTCCGTTGGTATGGCAAATGAAATAAGCTATTATCTGAGCGAGTTTAATCATGATATACGACTTTCATCTGCAGGTAGAAATGGTTAATGTGATTCAGCGAACAATCAGTAGTGATAGTATCCGACAGTGGCTCTGCCGACTTCCATTCAAATCGCAAGAGGTTAGCAAAGGTGTCAATCATGACGGTCATGAATGAGAAGATGTCAAAGGCTATAGAAATAAGGTCTTCTTGCCATTTCTCAATAAGATTAGGCAACCTTGGATGCACCGGGATGAAGATCTTTGTCCTCTTTCTAATCAGCAACTTCTTTCTGGAGAACTGTAGCCAAATATAAAAGGCCCTCAAAATGAGTGAACTGTCAATGCCCATCATGAGAGGCACTTTATTTGGACCTATGAGGATCATCAACTATTAGGAAAGAAAAACAAAGGGCAGGGATTACATGTTTCTAACCTTGTGATACTGATTGGAAGAGCGAGTGAAGGTAGAGCATGTGAGATTTTGAAGTGTGGAGGTGATATATGGTGCGATGGAGAGAGGTACTGAGAGCAAATTAACAGGAAGGCAATTGTACTCTTCGAAGCTGAGTTTTCAGGATGCAATGCCCTCTGTGTGTTTGACAATGCCAATACTCAGTGCAAATATGCTGATAATGCTTGACGGGTCTGAAAAACCAATTTGGTTGATGGTGGACAGCATGCAAAGGAGATACGTACAACTTACATAGTTGATATACAGCATCCTGAGGGGGGTATTTGCAGAACCTGGTTAAGAAAAATGAAACGCCAAATGGTTTAAAGACTGTGCTTACAGCAATAGGACTATTGCCAGAACCAGAAGGGCGATTTCTAACTCTATGCAGTATTAACCACATGTGGGAAATACAACACTCATTTCCAAGTGTTTAAAAGAAGGAAACTGTTGTACAAGAGCTCTGCTTGCCTCTCAGCCTAACTTTAAAGGCCAAAACGGTGAACTAGAGAAAGCAATAGAGAAAGCAGGACATATGGTCTTCTTTTATTGTGCATTTAATTGTGAGATCAACTTTATATAGTATTTTTGGGGTGTGTCAGAATGGTACACACATCAGACTTGTGAATATGACTTTACCTGACTGCAGCACTTAGTTCCCGAAGCATTACAACAAGTTCCCCATACACTAATTTGGAAATCTCATAATAAGGCTCAGCGGATAATTGATACCTATGAATCTGCTGAGATTTATGGCTCAGAGAGCCTTAAGAAAAGTGGTTTCAAAAGGTAGAAATCCTACTGACAATCAGATGTAATTTGATAATATTATTTGAGCAATTACTGATAGCTACTGCCTTCTATATTCTTTTCTTTTCTTACCTTGTTTTATTCCCTTTGTTTTATTTGTTTTATTTCTTTTATTTTATTTTCTTTCCTTTTTCACTTTCAAATACATGAATAAAAATATTATAAGCTAAAATAATCTTACTATAACCTTAATGTTAATATAAAGTATCTGCTATTGCCAAGCCTTTCTTGCCAAAGCATCCCCCATTGCATCCCCCATTGCATCAATCCAACTGTTGTGTAAAGCTGACTGGAACCATACCACCACCATCACACATCAACCATTTTTTCTTCTTCTTCCAACACCAACTCTACAACCACCACAACAATTACAACAACACCTACCACCCTTTTTCTTGCTTCATACCAACCTGTTTTTTCTTCTACCAACACACTACAACTACCACTACTACACATCAACCTTTTTTTCATTCTCCTTTCTTCATGACTACCCCTACCCCCACTTCAACAACAACAACAACCAACCTTTCTCTTCCTTCACCTCAAATTTTTTTTTCTTTTTCCACAACCACAACCCCTAACGTCCTTTTTCTTGCTTCACATGTGTATCAATGCTTTTTGTCCTTCTTCTCCCACATCTACAACTTCAACCACGACCACAATCTTTCTTGGCTCATATAATAGTTTTTCTTTACATTACCCTCTTTTTTTTCTCCACATCAACCTTTATTTTTTCCTCTGAATCAAGCTTCTTATTGCAGGATTCAACAAAGACAACTAATCACTATTAATGTGAAGAGATTCAAACTACTCAAGTTATCTCGACTTTAGCTTTGTCTTCTATATTAATTATTACTTTTCGCTCTATCACAGTGCTAGTGAATCTTATACTAGGTTCCAAAGTAAAAGTTATGGATCCTGATAGGGAGGTTCTTGTCAACTCCTGATCTAATGCTGCAAATTCTAAATATTCTTAAAAGTTTCATCTATCTCATCCCCCACTTTTACAGCCCTGTCTTCTCTAACAAGTCATGTTATCTAGGCACAATTTCAGATACAATTATATAATAAGTCTTCAGCAACTCTAGTGTCATCAGTCTATGCACTATATACAGTGAAGAGGTCTACAAGGAAAGGGGGCAATGCCAGCCCATAGGATTAGGCATAGAATGAGATCATTATAATCATAAACATTGCCAATGATTTGGAGACCTACCGTGGTTCCTCATATGGAATCTATTTCACTGCAATATGATAACAACAGTTATAGCTAATAAATATTTATAATTTAGTTCCAAACCCGAGATCTGAGTTATCCACTCTCTTTTCTGCTATCTTCAACTACTCTCCCTATCTCACCCCCAATACTTCTAAATTCTACACTAAGTTTCTCCGTTCCATCCTCCCTCTCTTAACCAGAATTCTTCCACAAACTGGAAATCTGTTGCAGGCCTTATGCTATTGTCTGAAACAGATTCTCACATCTCATCCCCCTGTACCCCTCTGCAAAAATGTTCAGATTCAGAAAACTCATTGATTCCCAGGAAGATCTCATGATCATCCACCCCACAACCCTGACTGCATTTAAGGTATCTCCATTTTGATACCTTGCTTCACCTGTCTTGTGCAAACCGGGAGCTGTCTAGTCTCTTACTAATAGTAAGCTAATAGAGAGATTGAGATTGTTGAATTCTTCCTAGAAGCATTATAAGTGGTATTCAACATTTTACACTTCCAACATGACTGCATTAGCCCTAACTTAAACATCTTCTCTCACCTTATTGACGAGATCACAATTGTTGCCAATCCATAGGGTCTGAACAAGGGTTTGGGCTTGTTGAAAGATGTTTGGATTTGCAACCGGGAAGTCACTAGTGAGGAGAGGTTGTATCATCTGCTTCCATTTTCCAATCGAAGGAAATTTGCGGAGGAATGTCTGAACATGATTCAGTTGAAAGAGAGGGGAATGACATGGTGATGATTGTCGAGATTTGCAATGATTTATGAACTCAGCCTTGGTCCTGGTATGAGATCCACTGCAAAATTATATCAATAGTTATTACCAATAACCTTTTAGAATTTATTGCAAATGCATAAATCTAAATTCTCCACTCCAACTGTGATCAAGTCTACCAAAAGAGTCACGAATTTTGCCCTTGCAGAGGAGAACAGAATGAGATGATTATGATCAGAGGAATTTAAAATAATATCGCAACTCTTCCTGGTTTCTGCTATAACATCAGTTTCACAGCAAAATGATAATAGTTATAGGTAATAAATTGTGGAATTTATAACAAATCTGCAATCTATATCCTCGGCTGCCTCGTATATGAAGGATATCATGGAATATAGAATGCTGGCTCATCTGAAGAGTAATGGAATGAGGTAATAATGATCATGGTAAGTGAAAATAATTTGGAAACTCTGCGTTGTTTCTAGTTTGAGATATATCCCACTCTGCAATAATAACCACAGTTATACATAATAAATCTTTAGAATTCATTGCATATCACAGGTATAAATCCTCTGCTCCGTCTGGCAAGTCGAAGTCTGGTAACAAATGCTGGATGGAGGCCTAGATGATGAGGAACCAAATGTCATAAGGATGATCATGAGGATTAGAAAGGATTTGGAGACTTCGCCTGATTCCTAGGATGTGATATATTCAATTTAATAATAATAATTACAGTTATAGCTTATGATATTTTGGAATTTAGTTCCAAACCCCAGATTTGAGTTGTTTCCTCCCTCCTCTCGGGCATACAATACATCCTGAATGTAGACACAAGATTAGAAAAGAAATTCATTGGTCCACTTGCAAACTCCGCCACCAATCCGACCATCCAGGAGCAACTCGACTGCAACTACAAGATCATACCATCCCTAGTGTGACTCTCTGGTATTATTTGCCTCAACTATACTGAGCTCAGAGCAACCTATCATTGCTACAATGCCTTTTTCATATTAGGCCTGGCCATGTTAATGAATACGGGTATGCCAGTTTTGAACCAAATTTTCTCCATCAGGACTGTCCAATCCACAGTGACTAGCAAATGCAAGAGGAATTAGTTCCAACACTGGCTATGGTCAAAAAACTTGGCATTTGACGTGAGAGTCATATTGTGATTAAGGGAGCTTGGAAGGAGACTCTCTGAAACTGGGCTTCCGGGGAGATCATATTTCACTATATATCATAGCACTCAAGTTATTCCAGTATAAAACGTTCTCTCACTTCCCTTACCCTCATACGGTCTGTTGTCTTGCTTACTAGTGTTTGCCTACCCAATGACGATCTTATTGCAAGTTATGAAACCAGAGTAGGGTTGAACATGTCTTCGCTGACCATGTTAATAAAGTCTCTCGATGGCAGAATTAAACCACACTTGAACTATGAGAATTGTCTAATCTACGGTTAGATTGAAAAGGAACGGATCAGATATTCATGATAGTTGAAAAACTCAACATTTGGCTGGGGAATCACATTGCAGTAGGGAGTCAGAGAGCTTGACATATAAGTCCCTGGGGCTTAAGGAGGAGTGGCCATATGGGAATGCTCCTGTTAGTCAGGAAATGTGCTAAGGGCTTTACTCAACTGTTTTTAGTGTTTTTTAATTTCTTTACATTAATTTCTTTTACAAGTACAGGGTACTGTTTTTCTTACTACATATCTATGAAGGGTTTTTAATAAGGTCACTAATATTGTTCATGTTTTATCTTTTTGTCCTTTTATTACCATTATCAGGAAGCGTGAGAGTGTTGTAAGAGATGGCAGTCTTACTTTTCAGAAACCTTGAATTGCAATACTATGAACCTTTTTTACTACTCAGAATTGGAATATGACAACGGGAACAGGGTGACTGAATGGTATGAATAGATTGCTAGTACTAAGGAATAGAATGACAGGGCAGATACTGAATACTGGGAATGTTCACTATATAGATTAGTTCTCAGTTCTGAATTGTAAGAGTAGAATAAAGTGAAGTGAAATATACTTTCTGACAATTGTGGCACTATTAGTTTTATTTATTTTCTTCAGGGGATGAGTCCAGGCAGTGTGCCAAACTTGTTAGTCAGATAGAGAAGTTGTGGGTCCCCTGTCACAGTCGAGATGGATTATGAAGGGCCAGCCTTGATCGTAGATTGAAAAGGGAAATAGTGGAACCAACAGATACATAGACAAGGATATATGCATATACCATTCCTTTCCTCTGTCTTAACAATGGTTATTAATTACATTCTGACAAAGTCTTTTATGAACATCAATGATTTCTTTATGCCTACCTTGTGTGTGAGCAATAATTTCCTACATTTGGTAATGTTTGGCTCTCTGAATGGATACCATCTTCCCTTTTCCTTCCATGATTCTTTTCTTTTCTGTTGTTTAGTATCTAGCGGCAAATGGTAATACTAGGTCAGGCAAAAGTCATTGTTTCAGTACGAGGTTAGTGTGTTTAATATAGATTCTATAAGTAAAACTTGTTTTATTGTAAATAGTAATAATTGACAAAACTAGCCTATGCTGGAATAATAGTTTTGAAAATCTCGGTGCCCAACTGCTTTCCACTATTTCAAACTGATACCGATCATTTTGAGTGTCCTACATCTATCAGCCAACTTGAAATCTATCACACCACTAACCAGACACTAATTCACTTATTAGAATAGACAAGTTGGTTCAGATTCATTTATATGAAGAAGCAATTTGGGAAAGGCAGTGCGATATATACAAGGAGAGTTTTCTAGATGAAAATACCAATGCCCTGTGCTATTGTTTTGATCACAACCATCGCTTTCTGTCTGTTTTCTTATTCCCTCTTTCAATGTTATCAACTAAATTACGCTTTATAGTCAGTTGTTCATAGTTCCATATTTACTATATACAATCAATTGCTCGACCTCCGCATCTGAACACTGAATTTGAGGTAGATAAACCTTATTGCGAAATCTAGAAGGGTTACTACTTCCTGTAAATCTTTATGATATGCTATCCTAGTCTCTTCATTGTTATTGCTTTTATCTTTGTCTCTATACCCAAGTAACACAGAATATGATTAGCACAATTATGTTATAATACCGCAAGTGTCACTTTTCATTTGAACCGTGTTTTCCCCTCTTATCTTTCTACTTATCTTTCCCCTCCTTCCTTTTTTCCTTGCACTATTCCCCCTTCTTATAACCGCTACAATAGTTTCCTTGTACACAAGTTAGTATAAAATAATTCACTCATGCTCTGCAAATATCCCAGTTTGCGGAGGTCCCTCAGAATAGATACAATCCCAGTTCAATCTTCTTCTCTTTCAGAACACAAAGGTAAGGTTCCCACCCTTGGTTTTGGGAATATTTCCGGAGTTCCAAATATGCCTGGGCTAATGCAACACAGAAGAGCTGGGGACCTTTTCAAAACATCATAATTAACTTCATAGAAGTACCTGTATGAACTTCAGCCTTCAGGTTTTGGATTTGTAAGTCTCATGAATTCATTTCAGAGAATAATACCAGTCTGGTAATCCTAGCTACTCTGTCAATTCTGCCAATAGCTGTGGACATACAACAATTCAAGGATTATTTACACAAGCAAGTTCATATTCCAGTCTTATTTCTTCCTGTTAATGCTGGCTATGATGAACAAATCACAATAAAGGTAATGGATGATGACGGTCTGCTGGAATTGATTCATACATAAAGGAAGTTCAGGGAGAGGCAAACAATCATGAATTAGATAAATGTGTGCATTTCTGATCAGTTTTCACTTATATGAAACTAATCTCACATCTTACTTGTCTCAGGGAAGCAGTATCTGAAGATACAAGTGTTGAATTTGTATAAGTGCTCTGAACATGGCAGGAGTTTTATGGTATATCTTTTTCAATACCTCTTTTTCCAGTAATTCTTGCCGAAAATGTGTTCTTGTTCCTGGTAAATTAGGCAACTCCTTGACATGCCACACCTTGTTTGAAGGATCTTTTACATGTATGTTACTCAGGTAACTTGATGTTCATAAATAGCAGAAAAAGAAGCTTAGCAAGATCAGGTGGTGTATCACAGTTTGAAAACAGGGTGCGACACTGGAAATATTCTTCACATTACTGACACCAGACATCCTAACTAAAGAAATAAGTATCTTAAAATGAGACCTGACTGTGACGTCTAAGTGACACTCAGATGATAATAAAATTGGCTATGTCTAGTTGAACTTATGCATTTACATAAGTCTCTTAAAGAACTATTCTACAAACTACAGCCCTGATTCCTCCGCCAGTATTAATTTTTTCTTATATCATTACATTCTTAATATGACTCATAGATTGAGTAGAATACACTAGTAACTATTCAGCAACTGCTAGCTCTGCAGTTCCAAGGCTTGGCCTTCCTTCAAAGCTCATCTGCTCTTAAATTTGACACAAGTAGATCAATGCTCTGGCTGACATGTTGGAATGTTAGCAAAGGTCTTTCCACATGCAATAGAGAGAAATAATTCAGGCTGTATCACCTTTAGCATATGTGAATGTCAATTGTGAGAATGGGTATAATAACTTACTTTTTGTCCAATGTCAGGAGGTACACTCTTAAAAGCAGTATGAACCTCGAGGTACTTAGTACAGCCCATTTTTACCATTATTGTATTATTGTACCGAGATGTTTGTGTCAAGTAATAACTCTCTTTCTCACACAATTAATCTTCTTCTAGGAGGAGAAAGTGTATACTACACTTATAGTGTATACTACACTTATAGTGTAAAGTGAGATTTACACCTAAGTATGATTGGATTAGGGCACTAGCCTGAAGGTTTTAGGATAAAATACAATAGGGGACGTATGTACTAGTATTGTATTTATGGTATAATATTTAAGTCCAAAAATACAGTATAATTTATCATTCTAAAAATATATGTATTTTTGAAAACCCGAGCCCCATTACTGTTATACTAGTATGACCTATGGATATCACAGTTACATCGGCATCATTAAAAAGTTTTAGTACTCGTCTCATCCCAAAGGTTTCTTATCAGATCAAAGTGACTATTATATATTGACTGTACTCATACAGGAGACTTGCTTCGCCTCGTACTTTTCACTCCAATCCTCCCTTCATATGCAGTACCACCACTACTATTCATTAATCTTTTTTGCTTCTTCTTCTACAACCACAACTACTTCTACTACTACTACTACCACCACAATAACAACAACACCATCAAATATTTTTCTGCTTCACATCAACCTTTTTCTTCTTCCACAAATAACACTCTACAAACACCACTACCACCACCACCACTACTACTACACAGCAAGCTGTTTTTTTTCTTTCTCCTTGACCACTATAACTATGACTACAACAACCACCACATGGTTTCTTGCTCTACATCAGCCCTTTTTTCCCTCTGTTCTTCTACAGCGACAACTAGAACTACAATAACACATTTTCTTGCTTAACATACTCGTTCCTATTCACATCAACCTCTCGTTTTCTCCATATCGAGCTTTTCTTTTCCATTTAAATCAAGCTTCCTACCAAGAGATTCAATAATAACAATTAATCACTACACGTCTGGAGAGGGCTCCACCACCCACGTCACCTGTGCTTTAGCTTTGGCTCCTATCTTGAAAAGTACTTTTACCTTCGTCACAAGGGTACTCAATCTTACCCTCCCGGATTCAAAAGTAAATGCTCTGGATTCAGATAATAGAGTACTTGTTATCTTCTTAGCTACTTCACCAAATTGTTAATATTCTGGAAAGTTGTATATATCCCATTCCCAGCTTTTATAATGTTTTCCCTCACAAGTGATTATATCCAGACAATATTCCAGATAAAATTATATAATCGGTCTTCACACGTGCGGGAGTTATTACTCTTTGCACTATACAGTGCCAAGAAGTATATTGTAACGGGAATGAGGTTGAGAATACGTACTGTGCCTAATAAGGCATGTCTAAAGGGCAAGTGCAAGTTTCTAGGGTTAAAATAGTAGTGACTGGTCTTTTTGGTATTGTGTGTGTGGGGTATACGATGTATATTTAATGCAGGCGTGAAGAGAAGAGGTGTGTTCTCTTCACGCAACCTCCTGTACCTTCCACAGAATTGCAAACTATTCTTTCCTAAGTTCCTGTTTCCTGTCCCCTCTTGATCGTGTACCTTGGACATTTCCCGTCCAGCTGTTAACTTCTCCAATTCCATCCCTTTTCCATTACATATATGAAGGAGGGAGGGAATGCCAGCTTATACGAAGAGGAATGTAATAAGATAATACTAATTAAAGGAATTAGACATGATTTGTGGACTGGACATGGTTCATGGTATGAGATCTATTTGATCTTACGATGATAACTACAATCATGGCTAATAAATCTTTAAAATTCATTTCCAAACTACAGATATAAGTTATCGGCTGTGACCTCCCCCATCTTCAATAACCGCCTCCATGTCACACCCACACTGCTAAATCCCACACTAAGTTTCTCCTTCCTATCTTCCCTTACTCTACCCCAAGATTTCAACAAAATTGAAATCTTTTACATGTGGTATGCCATTATCTGAAAGGGATTCTCACCCCCAATACTACAGAACTCTTGCGGAAAAGCTGTTTGAATTCTGCAAAGTTATTGATTTCCCGTGAGATGTCCTGATCATGCACCCTACAACCCTGACCACATTTAAAGTAGCATCAAGATTTTTATACCTTGCTTAATCTGTTTTCGGCAATGTGCCAGCTGACTATTCACTTACTAGTGGTACTGAGCCAGTAGAGATTGAGCTTGCTGCAGGCTCCCCCAAAGGATTGGAAGTTGGTTTCAATATTTTACCCTTCAAACCTGACTGCATCAGCCATAACTTGAATATCCCCTCTGAACTCCTTGACTAGATCATGAATTTCATCAAGTTATACGGTGTGAACAATGCTTTAGGTTTATTGAATGATGCTTGAATCAGCCACCAGGAAGTCACTAGATAGAACAGGTTCTATCCTCTGCTTCTACAATACTATTGAAAAGGATTTGGGGATGAATATCTAAACATGATTTTATTGGTGGAGTGGGAAAACACATGGTGATCATTGTGAGGATTAGAATTAATCTTTGAACTCAGGATGGTTCCTGGTATGATATACATTCTAATGAATAATCATAACTAAAGTTACAACTGAGAAAGATTTTACAAGGCATTCTAAATCTCAGATCTAAATCATCTACTCTCTCTACAATGAAGTTAATCATGAGCCTGAGAAATTTAAGCCTATTGGAGAGGGAAGGAATGTGATGACAATGATTATAAGGATTGAAGATGATTGGGGAACTCAGTGTGGTTCCTAGTATTAGATCTATTCCACGACGAAATAACTACAATAGGTATTGCTAATAAACCTTGAGAACTCATGGCAAATCCCAGGATGTAAATCCTCTGCTTTATCTGGTATCACGTCTATCAAGCAATAGGGAATGCCAGCCCATCTGAAAAAGAATTGACTAAGGTGATTATAATCATAGAAATTGAAAATAATTCAGGAGCTTGGGATGATTCCTGGGACAAGATATATTCCACTCTACAATAATAATCATAGTTATGGTTAATAAATCTTTGGAATTCAGTTGAAATCCCAGACCTAAATCATCAGGTGGGTCCGCCTACAAGAAGTCTACCAACCAATAATACTTAACAACTTATAAGACAAGGAAGGAAATAAGATGATAATAATCATGAGGGTCAGAAATGATTTGCTGACTCAGTTTAGTTCCTCATATGTGAGATATTCAATTTTACTATAATAATTTCAGTTATAGCTAATGCCCTTTTAGAATTCTTTTTGAAACCCTCAATCTGGCACATTCACTCCCTCCTCTCAATGATAGCAGTCACAAATTATCACTACGCAAGGCAGATTTCACATGACTAAAGGGGTGTTTGGCACACCGTGTGTTCAAAGAAACCTTATTTCAAAACGCGTTTTGCATATTCGATTTAGATCAGATTTTGAATAGACCAATCACAATACATACAAAGGGATTATATAAGGACATTTTCAGATGATGTAATGCATTTTCCTCTCTTTTTATTGGGCAGTTGAAAATCTGATCCAAAGCTAATCTGCAAAATGCGTTTTTAAATAACAATTATTTCAACACAGGGTGTGCCAAACACCCCCTAATTGGCAATAGTTGTAGGATATAATGGGTTCACATGATGATGTCATGTGACTTATTGTATCCCACATAACTAGGTAATTGCCAGTGATTATTAATTGTTATTGGTTAATAGTTTTGGGACTCATGATTCTGATGGTAGATGATGTAATAATATTTGCACATGACTTATATTATAAGTCAGGAGTTTCACGCATATGACTCATCTAAGCAGATGACCTATTTTGTGGGTTTTGATTGGTGAACTGACATTACACAGTGGACTCAGAAGAGCCAGGTAATGGATTTCACACTATGCCTCATTATAAGTCATAGAGGTCACGTAATGCAAGGTAAATAAGTCTCAGGCCTATGGTTGGGGGAAGATACCGATATAAAGGGTGTTGTGGTTGCAATCAAGAGGATGGGATCTTCACACAACCATCAAAGCACTTTTTTATACGAGATGTTGCAATTCGATAACTCTTTATCTTGTTACATACACTGCACCTCTATGACAAGCTATGAGTCAAACCTGAGGACTATTGGAATCCCAAACTCTGGGTTGAAAATATTGCAGAATTGTGATAGTTCTGCCGCCATGATATTTGGCCCTTCTTACTACTCTCTCACAAGCTAGTATTTACCATATAGTACTATTGAGATAGTTCTTGTTCACAAACAAGCATGATAGTCCTGTACTATCCGGAGTAATAGTATTTATTACCTTCTTGGTACAAAAATATCATACTTGCTCACAAAGCACTCTCATGTTATTTCCTATTATGCAAACTAATAATATCGTTACAATAGAATACATCACAAAATATTCCAAACTCTGGGAAAACAATACAAAGCTCAACTTGCAAATTCCACTTCTGAGACTTCCATCAAAGAGGAACTCCACAGCGACTACAAGCTCTTTCCTTGTCTGGTCTGACTCTCTAGTATGATTTGCCTCAACTATACGGATCTTACAGCAACCCATTATTGCTATCAAGACTTCTCTACATATCACCTGGCCAAATTAATGAAGACTGTCTCAACCTAAACTTTCTCTAGCAGGATTGTTGCAATGCTTACCGAGATCCAGAAGAAAGCAGATAAAATACTGGCCGGGGTCAAACAACTCCTGATTTGGCCCCAGACTCACATTGTGTGTCAGAGAGCTTGGAAGGAGAGTCTCTGAGAGTAGGATGCCAGGGTGATTATATTTCAGTCTCTATCATAGTACTCACCTTACTCTTGTATAAAACCTTTTCCTTCTCTCATTTCCCTCATATTCTCTCTTCTCTAGCTTACTCGTATTTGTCTACATTACTTTAATCTCAGAGGAAGTTATCATCATATCTCAGCTGCTTCATCCCTCGACTTACCATATTAATCAACACTGTCGATTCCAGTATCAAAACAAATTTGAAAAATAAGAATTGTCTAATCTTGGGTCAGATGAAGAAACTAGTCTACCAGATACTCAGAAGAGTGACAAAGCACAACATTTAACTTGGGTATCGCATTCCAGTTAAGAGGCTGAGTCAGAGTGCGCACGATATGAGTCCCTGGGACGTGTGGGGGACAGGCCATAGTGAAAGGGTTCTGTTAGGCTGAAAATATGCAAATGGTTTTATGAAAGAGTTTCTTGTATTTTTTAGTTTTTGTCTATTAATTTCTGTTAGAGGTATAATATCATTCCAGGGGATGTGGCTCAGGGCCGGGATCTGGCTCACTCATAGCAACCATTGGAAAATTAAATCTACATTTAATTATCTTACCAAATAAATGAGATACCACCCTGCAAATCCAGCTTCAGCTACTTTAAAATATGGAGAATCTGAAAATCCAGTTTTTATTTCCTGTTGATAAATTGTTATTCCAATATAGTGGGTCAAAGATAGCCTATTTCATAAATAAATTGCAGTTTGTCATAAACATAAAAACATTGACAAGCTTGCCCAAATTACATAATAAAATAGATGAAAGGATAGTATAAGTCTTTGATATTTAGAATAACCAGATTTTAATTTTCTTCATTGTCATTTTTGAACTCAATAGTAGTTAAAAAAGATTGAGAAAATATGCCCAAATTACATACAAATTGGATCAATTTAACTATATAATATCTACATATTAAGTAGTTGGCCTATAAACTGGTTAGTTTCAAATAACCTTTCCGATGATGTTTGAAGTTAGGATATGATGTTTGATGGCAGATAAATATATCCTTCTATATTTCATACACATTTTTAAAGATTATTGCTATATAACTCATAGGTTGTATGTTAATGTAACGACCCTACAGATAGGTAGCTACAGTGGACTAGACTCAAGCCCATATGGTATACCAAGTGGTAACCATATTGAGGATCGGCCAGTATACTTAGTATACTACCGGTAGACATGAGTTGGTACAAGTGTCTACAAAGTGATATTGTGACATAAGGTTAGACAGGGTAACCGAGGTAGGCCAAAGTTACCCTACTGGGCAGGGTAACTTTGGAGGCTATGTTCGCATAAAGCTAAGGACCTATAGTAAACGTTGCACGGGTCTTAGGAGCAACATTATATATGGTCGCGCGAACTCACGAAGGCACTAAAGGCATCACAGGGTGAAGTTAGCCTACCTTAGAAACATGATTACCCTACCTGGGTACACCAGTTACCCTATCTTCACCAACAGAGACATCTGCGGACTGAGGGGAAAGTTATCCCATAATCGTGGGGCTCTTAGCGGTTCAGAGGGCCGCTGCGTATGGTATGAAACGGACTACTGACGGAGCAGGAGTTGTCCTAACCTCCCGTAACCTTCAGGGGATATTCCGGATACCCTCCTGCGGCCCCAGCGTTGGTACGGCACGATAGTACGGTACGGCTGCGTAGTTGTGTGCTTCCTAGTAAAGTTAGATTCGTAGGAACGCTCCCACAACACCGTATGAGTTGTGGCCGTCCAACTGACCAGAAGCTGTTCGCAGGATATATAAGGGGTGTAAGGGTGACAGCCTCCTGGGGTGCCACCTGCACAACACCAGGGAACCACCTACGGGCATACTTTGACCTCCGGGTAGTTGTATGGTTAACACTAGCGGGCTTGGGGATGACCGGTGTAACAGGTTTATTCCTGTCTAACGAAAATACAGTAGGACCGGCGATAGACCTGCTAGCGCTGGTACTAAGGGAGGCTTCAAGGGACCGGAGGTAAGAGATAATAGTTGAAGGTTAAGTAGAACTCAGGGACTCAGGGATTGCCGTTGACCCTGTGTATTCTTAGACTGGAGGTCTGTCGAAGTCTGCTGTCTCCTGCTAGCCAGGAGACTGGTTTAAATACAAAACTCAAGAGCGATAGCCTTCCTGCAATCACGATCAGTACCAGTAGGTGTGCACATACCGGAATCCTGTTATCCTGCAAGACCAAAGAAAGAAACATAGCTCAGCCTCCACCAGTGCTACATGACCATTCCATACCCGGAATCCTAAATATAAACTTCCAGCAAAGCAAACTAAACATAGCAATACGATAGCATAGCCTATCTGACTCAGAGACAGTGGCGGAGCTGAAATCAAATCAAATAAACTAAATATAAATCAACTAAACATAGGAGATCCTGCACTGCCTGCTCCTGTGTACCGTTACCGGAACATGTACACATGTTACATTCCCTCATTCTGAAAAATCAACAATCATTCCAAAGTCCTCGCTGTCCTCAGCACTCTCGTCGGTGTGCCATAGGAGGCTGTCGTCATCAGTTGGGAAATAGTCATGCTCAGAGCTGCTAGAATCATGTTCCTCATCGTCATAGGGTTTCCAGAAGTCGTCTGGGCAATTGTTTGCGGGGCAGGGTATAGAGGAAACTTCCATAGGTTCCCAGGAAGCTTTAATATAGTGGGAGGTGATCTGGGGCGTCGGTTCTGCGGGGTGGTTAGCATCCCAGTACTCCTGTATGAGTTTCAGGGAGTGGTCGAGGTTCTCAATAGGTTCCCATGAGTGGTCTGCTCGCTCATAGCCTTTCTAGTGAACCAGGAATTCGTGCCTGTTGTTCTGGCGGCGGTAGTCGAGTATCTGCTGTGCTTCCCATTCTTCTGCATAGTCGATTAGGTTGGGTGCTGGCTTGTCCATTCTGCGGGACTTTAACCTTTCGGGATCGTTCTCTCTGTATTCCTTAAGGGAGGAGACGTGGAAGTAAGGCTTCTGGCGGGCGATTCTGGGCAGGAGGTGTAGTTTGTAGTTATCTGTGTCAGGTAGATGTTCTAGGACCTTGAAGGGGCCGAACCAGCGTGGTTCTAGCTGCTTGGATCGTCCAGGGGAGGAGGTATAAGGGCGGCCTCTAACAAGAACTCTGCTGCCATTCTTGAAGGGTTCCGTTAGGGGTTTGCGGCGTTTGTCAGCCTGGAGAGTCTGGCGGAAGGTAGGATGCTTTCTGGCCATGTCTACTTCCATTCTTGTTGCTTCATGGGCGTTTAGGATATCGTCCACAGCTGGTACTTTGCTGGCGGATCTCTCGACAGGATTGAATATCTTCCAAGAGCGTCCATAGAGGGCATGGTATGGCGAGATGCCTAGAGATTCGTGGGGGACGCCGTTCATGGCTGCTGCAATAGCGGGGAGGGCGCTGGACCAGTTGTTCTGTCTGGGGTTAACGAAGTTCCTCATTAGCTGTTTCAGGGTACGGATCCTTCGCTCAACCGGGCCATTCGTTTGGTGGTGGTATTGGGTCGCCATCCAGACCTGGATACCAAGGGACTTCATCATCTGTGACCAGAACTTAGAAGTAAAGCGAGCGTCCTGGTCAAGGACAATGCTCAAAGGGAGGCCATGGACATCCAAGATAGTGCTGTTGAGTTTCTTGAAGACCTTCTCAGAGGTAGCAGCGTCCTTGAGTGGGATGAGATGTGTGTAGGAGGTAAAGCGGTCCATTATGACCATGAAAGATGTATAGCCATCGGATTTGTTAAAGGGGCCGGCGAAGTCTATGGCTAGGGATTGGTAGGCTTCCTCGGGGTCAGGGAGTGTAAGGGATCGTCCATAGGGTGGGGTGGTGGGCTCGTTGTTAATCTGGCACGTGTCGCATGACCGACAGTATAGGACAAAGTCCTGGTGCATCTGTGGCCACCAGAAGAAGCAAGCCGCATAGGAGTAGTATTTGTAAGCTGAGAAATGCCCAAGGCCTTCATGGACAGTTTTGAGGATGAAATCCCGTAGGGATACCCCCTTCTCAAGAGGTCCTACCGGTATATAAAGGTTTTCGTACCCATTGGTGTTTTGGGCAAGTAGAAGGCCATCGCGGATAGAATAGTGCAATTTGTTATCCGTTTCCTTGACCCTAGTGTAGAGGGCGTCGGTCTCAAGGACTTCTCTAGTAACTCGCGGGGCGAGGATACCCATAAGGCGGGAGTGTAGGGTGCTTAGGAATTGGTTGGCATTGGTTGCCTCATCGGAGTCATAGCCTGCTTGGCTGTAAAGGGGACTAAAGGCCGGCGAGGCCATAGGCGGCGTGGCTAGAATGGTATCATTCATTCGAAAAGGCGGGAGGCTTTCTGAAAGATATGGGATATCGGGGAGCGAGGCCTGGCCTTCTTCAAGGGCTGTATTCAATGTTGAAGTCCTATCCTGCTCTTTTCTCCTAGTCTTCTTACTCTGCTTCCGGACCTTAGGGTCCTTTGGCCAGTAGCCTGCCCCTTCCTTTTCATTCTTATGTATTTCCCACCCATCGTCAGTGCATGACATCCAGCTCATTTCTGAGTGTCGTCGTTCCATTTCACTAGAGATTGGGAGAGTTCTATTATCACTTCAAGAGTTTCCAATCGATATTCTGCTATCGTTGCTGGCTTCGCTTGATGTAGCAGGCGAGGAGGCAGAAGCCTTACGCTTCTGAGAACGGGTTACTGCATTGCTAGTAATTTCGTCCATAAGGTATTCAGGGCTGCAGCGATTGATAGAGTCACTGCTGGTAAGGGTGGGGGCGGTTTGGGCTTCGCCTGAGTGGTACATGGCGTCGTCTGATTCAATGCTAAAATCGCTAGAGGAGGCGTAGCTTGTATTGATCTGTAGGGGTTGGGTAGGGTCTGGTAGCTCAAGGCTGTCATAATCGATGGTGGGGTCCTTGAGGCTTATATCTAACCGTCCTGGGGTTCCCTCATGGATTCTTGATGGGTAGTCTGCTAGGAAATTCTTCGCTCCTGGCTGGTATTCTATTTTAAAATCAAAGTGACTGATGTGGGTTAGCCATCTCTGCTGTCGTCCATTGAGATTCTTTTGTGTCATGAGTTTGGTGAGACTCTCGTGGTCTGTAACCACTGTAAATTGCCTATGCCGCAAATGGGGAGGGAACGCTTCCCTAGCCTCAATGATTGCGAGCGTTTCCTGTTGGTGTGTGGGGTAGTTGCTTTGTGATGGCGTCAGCTTCCTGCTGTGGAACGCTGGAGGCCTGGCTGCATGTCTGGTTGGTCCTTGGCCTATCCAAACGCCCGTACCTGTAGGGGATGCATCAGTCAAAAGCCATATCATATCTGGCTTATTATAGTCGATCGGTCTAAAGACTTTGTGCTTATCTGCAGCACGCTTGACCGCTTCGAAGGCTGCTTCCTGCAGATCTGTCCATAGCCATTCAGCGTTCCCACTCAGTTCTGTGAGCAGGGCTGTGATGGTGGCGATGTGGGGAATGAACTGCGAGATATAATTAACCATTCCATTGAATCGCTGCAGTTCTTTCTGGCTCTCTGGTCTTGTCCAGTCCATTATGGTCCGGATTTTCTCTGGTGCAGGGTGGATGCCATCATCGTCTATCATATGGCCTAGGATATCGAGCTTTGTGGCAAAGAAAACACTTTTCTTTGGGTTGGCATAATAGCCGGCGTTCTGCAGCTTACTGCAGGCGTTCGTAACGTCCTTAACATGCTCTTCAAAGGTGTCACTGAAGACAAAAATATCGTCAATGTAGACCCATATGTTCTTGCCTAATTCGTCATGGAATAGGTCCTCCATAGTTCTCACAAAGGTTCCGGGAGCATTCATGTCTCCTTGCATCATGACCTGGCTGGTAAAGCCGCCGAAGGGTGTCTTGATAGTGTTGTACTTCACATCATCTGGATGTACTCTGGTCTGGAAATAGGCGTCACTGAGATCTATCTTGCTGCGGAATCGTCCTCTGGCTACCGCATTCAATATGGTGTTCTGTTCTGGGATCTGTGTGTGATCGGCCTGGGTGTTATCATTTCTGAAGCGGAGGTCTACCAAGGGGCGGATTCTGCCATCGCTTTTGGCTTCCACAAACATGCTGGCTCCTCCGGGCACACTGGTCCTATGGAGGATACCGGCGTTCATCTGCTTATTGATCCATGCCTTGTATTTGGGCATCAAGGCTTGTGGCGCTTTGAAAGTGGGTGTCTTTAACAGCTTCGTCGGGTCTTTGAGGCTTATCCTGTGCATTATCTTGCGTACTGGGGGCAGTTCCTCAGGTACTTCTTTGACAAATACCTTGGGGAACATCGCCAGGAAGTCAGGTACTTCCTGTGGCTTCGTCATGGCTGATCTAGACTCTCTAGATTTTCCGTCACAGGTAACTCTGACCTTGTACTTGGAGAAGTAAATGCTGTTCTTTTGGCAATCGATGACCGCTTCTAGTCTTATCAGATCGTCCATACTGATGAGGATATCATAGTCTGATACTGGCGTGACTAGCATAGGCACCTTATCGACTTTCATCTTGCCTAGCTGAATCATAACCTCAACAGAGAAGTTGCTAGTTGATCGCGATCCTTTAACTGCCATCTTTAGAGTGACGGGATTCTTCCTAGCTGTGTAGGGGATGTTGTGTGTTGTAACGAA